>JACKQG010000892.1_pt1 | contig 42145 bp, 39 predicted proteins | sample 8237621 | NCBI WGS metagenome assembly JACKQG01 (sample SAMN15677084, study PRJNA649215) | marine metagenome | biome: marine; feature: Black Sea; material: saline water; isolation source: suspended particulate matter (SPM) from the Black Sea western gyre | collected 2013-06-09/2013-06-10 | depth... | reverse complement strand
AGTGCCTTGCCCCGTTAGAGTGCCTTATACTCTAATGGGGTTTTTCTGCCCTCACTAAATAGCCAATATTTAACATTTATCTGAAAGGCATGAGCATCGAAAATCCAACTTTAGCTCACTTTAGGCACTTTAGCTCACTCTTAACTCATTTTCCCTCTACAACTGTAGAGAAAGCTCTACAAATCCACCCTTTTTATGCAAAACAAAGCCAATTTTAGAAATGACACAATGAACATAAACACTTTCATAACAATGAGATACGTAAAATTAGACACTTGGCTGGGTGGAAAAACAAACCCAATTCAAAGCCAATTCAAAGCCAATTTAAGCCAAAACAAACCCAATTTAACCCAATTCAAACCCAAAACAAACCCAAAACAAAGCCAATTTTACCACCCTAAAGGATGCTTGCCCAATTTACCAGAATGCCTTATACTCTGGTCTCTAATCAACAAAACTTTAGGAGTAAAACAAATGAAAAATGATATTACTGAATCAAAAACCTTAAACAAAACCCATAAATTCATCCTCTGGGCATCATTCCTTTCGATGATTATGCTTTTTCCATCAAAACCGCTTTTTGCCGCCTTCTCAGATGATTTCAATGTACGCGACTATGGCGCCCTGGGAGATGGAAAAACAGATGACACCCCGGCCTTTCAAAAAGCACTGGACGCCGCAGGCCAGGCCAACGGCGGAGTCGTTTACGCCCCTGTCGGCAACTATCTCTTCGCCGGCCACCTGAATGTACCAAAGGCCGTGACGCTGGCCGGCGTCTGGCAATCAGTCCCCGCCCACAACGGTATTCGTAACCGCGGCCTTCCAAAGCCAACCGACGACGGCACCACATTTATGGTAACCGAGGGCGCAGGCAAAGAAGATGCCCCCCCCTTCATCACTCTAAATACCAACAGCACCCTCAAAGGGGTCGTCTTATACTATCCCGAGCAAAACGTGGACGACATCCCCAAGCCCTATTCCTGGGCCATCGCAATGCGAGGCAAGAATCCCGCCGTCCTCGCAGTCGAAATGCTCAACCCATATAACGGCATCGACGCCAGCCGGAACGAGCGCCATCTCATTCGAGACGTACACGGCCAGCCCATCCGCCGGGGAATTTTGGTTGACCACATATATGACATCGGACGCATCGAGAACGTCCACTTCAACCCCTGGTGGAGCATGAAACCGAAATTGTTTCAATGGCAGATGGAAAACGGCGAAGCCTTCATATTCGGCAAGTCCGACTGGCAGTACGTTTATAACACCTTCTGTTTCGGTTACAAAGTCGGCTACAAGTTCATAAAAAGCCAGTCAGGTCAATGCAACGGCAACTTCCTCGGCATCGGAGCCGATGATTGCCACACCGCCCTTGTCGTCGAACACTGCGCCCCATACGGCCTGTTAATCACCAATGGCGAATTTGTCTCGTTTCACGGGCCGGACCCGACAATGATAGAAATCGAAAAAACAAATACCGGCAGCGTTCGTTTTGTGAATTGCGCATTCTGGGGCCCGTGCAACCAAATCGCAAAGATAGCAGGTACCGGTACCGTTGGCTTCAGTGATTGCACGTTTGTCCAGTGGGGCGGCAAAGAACGCTCTCGCCCGGCAATACAGGCCAAAAGCGGCACCGTGCTGATTCGCGGATGTGAATTCCGGCAGGACCGCCCGCACATCCTGCTCCAAAAGGACGTCACCCGGGCGATAATTGCCGAGAACATCTTCACCGGCCCGGAACGTATCACAAATTACTCCGAGGGAAATGTAAAAATGGGCCTGAACGTCAGTGACTAATCTTGGATTTCGACGCTGCGAATATATCCGTCATAGCAACTATTGTGATGTTATAACCTTTTGGAAAATTAAACTCTCACGCGAGCTGTCATTAGGGTCAAAGGGCAGCTTCAAATTCGGATGTTTCTTCGTATCTACGACGTATTCGGGAAATTTATATCGGTCGGCCCACCACAATAGCCCGTCGGCGGAAACCGAACCGATAAAATAATCACGGGTTTTACCGTGCACTACATTGTCACCAAGTTCGACACGAAAATGCTTTATTGCAATCTCAACAACCAATTCCCGACTCTCCTGAGAGTATTGAACAGTCCACTTGCCCGGCTCGAAAAACCCTTCGCCGCCCAATACCATTTGCGTTGTAGTTACCTCTCCGGGTTTTATTCTCACCCTGCCGAGACTCACCACTACAGAAGAAATCTTACCATCCGGCTCAAAAACAATCTCCCACCCGCCTTTATCCGCTTTCCATCCGCCGACAAGATATTCCGGAAACTGTCCGTCGCCGTCAATAATTACTTCAACTTCGCTTTTACCGCCAGCCGGACTCTGACAGCCGCCGGGCAGAAAAATAAAGAAACCACAAATCGATAAGACAAATATTTTTTTCATAGGCCAAAATCCATCTTTAAATATTAAGCAACGCCGGCGCTCCCCGCAAGACAAAAAAAAAGAAGCAAGTCCGAAGACTTGCTTCTTTGCAAACCAAATTATGCCGGCCCTGGCCAAAACTAACAATCTTATTTACTTTCGACACAGAAACAGACCAAAGTCTTGACCATTCTCTTGAATAAGCACAGCAACTGTTGCTAATGTCATAACAAAACCAACATCAGCAAACACTGTCTTTTCATCAAAATCTCCTTCCGTTTTGTAGATGTTATTCTCTCGAAACAACAAATCCTTTAATATCCCGGCTCTTTAATTTTGTAATTAATACGAATCCTGTGGACTCTAATCACGGACAGTCCGGAGCCGGAACATCAGGAAGCTGCCAGTTGGCAATCAAGATGTCCAGGTCATTGGTCGAGACACGATACTTATTTGTACCCTGAGACAGGTGGTCGAAATCAGCACAAATCTGATTACCCGTCAGTGATTCCAGAGGCTTGTTCCATGCTGAAATCAAGATGTCCAGGTCATTAGTTGATACCCAGTACTTATCTTTACCCTGAGAAGCACCATCTGCGTCACCATGACACTGTCTCGGATTAATACTGGCAATCCAGCACTCAGGCGAACCTACTGCAAACCATTCGTCTTTGTTAGGACCGGTGTATGACTCAGTTGCACCAAGGCTGGTTTGAACATTGGTTGCCCCGGTCAAATCCACGACGGCTTCTGAAGCATCTTCCAGTACAACATTACCCCGTGTGGCATTTGTGGTAACAGTCAGCAGGCATGGTTCACTGCATGTAACAGTGCAAAGCCTTCCCTGCTTGGGTGGAGCTTTAGTGTCATAGAGTGAGCCCATTTCGATTGTGATACCATTCGTACCCAGGCCGCCAAGCGCACCCGGGTCATTACCATCAGCCACGGGCGAATAACCGGCCACACCCCAATCGCTGACTTCACCGGTCGCAGGGTCCACAGTAATGAACAGACTGAAATTACCCGGAAAAATGCCGTAACCGTTGTTGTCGTCACCCACCTTGAAATCACTAATAGCATCGATAGTACCGGAGTCAACTATAATGTCCAGAGCAAACGCTCTGACCAGTTCAGTCTCATCCGACGAGTAGTCAATCGAGACTACTCCTTCGCCCAGGTCAGTGGCAGTAATGGTAACCGTAGCCCACACTGGTGAAGTGAGCACTGCCACAACCAGAACAAATAACAATTTTCTCATAGTACAACCCCTTTCTTCTCGTTTTGTCTGCACAGAGCAATACACTCTGGCCTCTTGGCTTTGTTTCCTGCCTTAACAAAAAATATTAAGCACGCTTGTTCATTATGACAGAAAGTACTTTAATCATTGAACATAGCGCTCCAGCGCCGGCAGGAGCTGCCGGAAATAAACAAAATCCTTCCCGATGCATCCTCCTTTCTCGCTGATTAAGCGAAATATGTGCCCTACAATATAAGCACAAAACCTAATTGGTGAAGATCAATATTATCGTAACAGAAATTTTTATAAATTTCAAGAGAAATTTGCGAAAATCCGGAAATTGAGCCTGAAAATCCATTGAAACTACCGGTTCTCGGCAATCAAAGAAAATACACAAAGAAATAAGAACCAATAGCTCAGGGGTGAAAATTAAGTGCAAAAACACCACGAGTGTGTGTAAAAGTTATAGAGAAATATAAAAAAACCGAAAAAAATCAGATTTTTATATATAATTGCCCGATTTAACACATAGAAAATATGTGCTTGTTTGCCTTAATAAAGTAAGTTTTTTTACAACTTTATAGTATGTGTATGCAATTTTAATGTTTCTATGTTAATGTTGCCATTATGTACAATTTCCTAAAGGGACGACTAATAATTGTAAGACTATGCCTGATGGCGGCCTGTTTGGTGCTGGTAGGTATCGGTATAGCTACTATCTATTCTGTCGGTAATCCCGCGGAACTAAGCCCGGCCAGTGAAACCGGTAATTTGAGCAATCTCTGGAAAACACAGATCCAATACATCGTAGTCGCCATATTAGGCTTTATAGTGGTTAACTTGATCAATTACAGGCGTTTAGGCTCGATAAGCTACTGGTTTTTCGCCGGTGTGCTCGTACTGCTGGCTTATTTGCTGGTCAGCAGATATCTGGTCGAGCTGCCTTTTGCGCCGCCCAGCAGACAAGGAGTACACCGCTGGATTGTGCTGCATCCAAGTCTGCCCAGGATCCAACCCTCAGAGTTCTGCAAACTCGCATACATAGTGGTTTTAGCCTGGTATCTGCGCTATCGCAGCAATTACCGTAGCCTTAGCACCCTAATCGGCCCTTTTGCTCTAACCCTCCTGCCAATGGTCCTTATACTCCTTGAGCCTGACCTGGGTACAGTGCTCTTAATGATGCCAATCCTGTTTACAATGCTGTTTGTGGCCGGTGCAAAGGTCAAACATCTTCTGATTATTATACTTATGGCACTTCTGGTCAGTCCGCTGCTATGGAATAAGATGAAGACCTATCAGCGAAATAGAATCAGCAGCGTCGTACTGCAAAACACATGGGTTCGTGAAAAGGCCGAGAAGTACCCGTGGTTGGGCCAGGTCCTTGTCGGCACAAAATTCAGTGAAAAGCAATGGAAGAGTGATTGGGGCTGGCATCTGATTCGCTCAAAATACGCTGTTGCTTCCGGCGGTATCAAAGGATACGGTTTTCGAAAGGGTCCCTTTGTCAAATACAACTTTCTTCAAGAAAGACACAATGACTTCATCTTTGCCATCATTGCCCAGCAATGGGGCTTTTTGGGCTGCATGGTCTTACTCATCCTTTATACTATTATCGTTAGCTGCGGTCTGGAAATCGCAGTGCACAATACCGACCCGTTCGGCAAATTGTTAGCAGTCGGTATTGTAGCGATGTTTGTCGTCGAGGTTATAGTCAATGTGAGCATGACGCTGGGACTTATGCCTATAACAGGTCTGACTTTACCCCTGATAAGCTACGGCGGCTCAAGCCTGTTGGTTAATATGGCCTCCATAGGTTTGTTAAACAACATCGGACGATGCAGACCTTTTACCGTAGCGCCGAAAAAATAAATGAAGAAAGCAAAATGCAAAGTGCAAAATTGAGGAGGTCATTGCCGCAAAGCGGCAATTCCACAATTTTGATTTTTTATTTTTAATTTTAGAATTTACTATGATAAAAGGGTTCAGACAAATTGCTTCCATAACGGCACTCAGCAGAGTATTCGGCATGGTCAGGGATATGGCTTTCGCCCATTTCTTCGGTGCGGACTGGCTGATGTCAGCCTGGACAATGGGTTTCAAGATTCCAAATCTTGCACGAAGACTATTCGGGGAAGGCGCAGCTTCGGCATCTCTTATTCCCGTTTACAGTGAACAGCTTCACAGCAATCCGGAGCAGGCAAAACGCCTGGCCAACACCGCGGTAACAGTCCTGTTCGTATTACTTGCGGCAATTGTCATTATTGGCCAGGTTATGGTATGGAGCTACTACAGTTTTTTCGAAACCAGAACCGGCCCTCGACTCGGATTGTTACTATGTTCCATTATGCTGCCCTATATGATATGTATCTGTATAGTGGCAATTCTGGCCGGCATTCTTAACGTACACAGACATTTTGCCACACCCGCCGCGGCGCCTATCGTGTTAAATACATTCATTATTGCAAGCTTGTTATTTACCGGCTGGGTGATGAAAATTGAAGCCCAACAGCAGGTCTTTTTCGTAGCTGTCGCAGTCCTTCTCTCAGGATTTGTCCAGATAGCTATTCAGATTCCCCCTCTGCGCGCCAGCGGAGTTTCAATCAGGCCGGCCTGGGATATCCACTGCGAACCGTTTAAGAAAGTTATCATTATGATGGGCCCTATGATACTCGGCCTTACAGCAACACAGTTAAATACACTCGGAGATGATATTATTGCTCTGTGCTTTATGAATGAGCAAGGTGACCCGTTAAGTTACGGCGCACTATCTTATCTATACTATGCACAGCGTCTTTACCAGTTCCCTTTGGGTGTATTGGGAATATCCCTTGCAACGGCAATCTTTCCGGCAATGAGCGCCGATGCAGCCAGAAAAGATTTCGACGCGCTTACAAAAACAATCGCAAGGGGAATAAGGGGCGCGGTATTCGTCTCAATTCCGGCCATCGCAGGAATCTTTCTGGTAGCCAGGCCGTTAGTCTCAGCCATATTCGAACATGGCGAATTCAATAGTGAAGACACACCGATAGTAGCATTAACGCTTTCGTTCTATGCATTGGGGCTTTGCGGTTATTTTTGCCAGCAGGTAACGACAAGAGCGTTTTATTCTGTTCAGGATTCCAAGACGCCCGCACTAAGTGCTGTCTATGCAGTCGTTGCCAACATTTTTCTGAATCTCACTCTTATCTGGTTCCTTGGAACAGCGGGACTGGCCGCTGCGACGGCGGCTTGCTCATACCTGCAGGTCGTAATCCTTGTCAGGGCACTTCGGAGAAAATTAGGCCGTTCGATATTAGATGGATTGCGTATTACTCTGACCAAAACAGTTATAGCAAGCGGCGTTATGTTTCTCAGCGGTTCTGCAATTATGATTCTGATGAGAAATTTGCCCGATGGAACATCTTTTGATGTATTCAGGCTCGCCGTTGTTGTGCCGTCGGCAATAGCAGTGTACACGCTTGCAGCAAAACTCCTCCATATCGAAATGCTTTCTCTATTCACAGGCGGCAAGCCCCGGCATGAGAAAAACGCCGGCTAAAGCCGGAACCGTTTTTATATAATTTCCTGAATAAACCAGCTATTGAGGGCAAAAAGCAATTTGCCATTAACCTATAAAAACCTATTCCAATCACAAATGGCACTTGACATATAAGCATTTAAGTGATACGCAGACGTTTAATCTGTCTTTTTGTCGTTATATCTAATCTAAAGCGAAAATGGAAATTGTCCGAAATATACTAATGCCCGTTGTCTTGCTTCGTTTGCCAGGCAAATCAGCGGCGGCAGATGAGTTTTTTTGGGATTGTTAATGTCGAAACAAATGTGTAAGAAAGTGTCTTTGGTTTCCTGTCAAGCGGGATACTACGTGGTATTTTCGGCGCTTCTTTTCTTTTTCTGTTTCTTATCTGCACCTGCGCCCTTGCTTTCAGGGGAAAGCTCGAGGCAGCAGATGTTTTCGTCTTCTGTCAGTCAAAAGTTTTATGAGTTAGCTTATGAACTTGCCAACTCAGAAGATGCCGAAGCTCCACAGATTGATCAGGCAATGGCATTCCTGGCCGCAGCTATGGAGCTTGACAACAACTTCACAAATGCTCACGCCTTGCTTATTAAGCTTGCATGTCGCAACTCACAGCAGGACCATTCCGAACTGGTGTATAGTTTACTTGCCAGTTATGTAGATGAGTCCTCTGATGTTGAAGTGGCCAAAAAAGCTGTTGTGTATTTATTGGCTCAACTGAATACCCGCGAGCAAAGAGAGAAGCTTCTTGAGCAGATATTGGGGACTCTCGGCGGTAAGAACGTCGTACTCGGTTCCGAACTGACAACCTTGCTTGGCCAGTTGAAGGCTGAGAAGGCGGATGTGGAAGCTGCTGAATTTTACCTTATGCAGGCCTACAAAAAAAATAGATACAATAAGTCGGCCTTTACAAAGCTGATGGAAATTAAACCGGAAAGGATTGGGCCGCCAATATATCTTGAACGCCTGCGATTGGCATTGCGTGAGAATCCATCGGATATCAACGCCGCCCTTGCCTTTGCGCAGCAGGCTGAACGGCTGCAACTTTATGATACCGCCGCAGGTGTTTATGAATACTGTGCCGGTTTGTTTAGTTACCTTTATCCGTCGCAGCCCCTTCCCGCCCGCATTTATCTGCCCTGGGCTATTAGCAGCTACAACACCAAGCAAAATCAATCCAAATGCCTCCAAATTGCACAACGAATCCAGCAGGAAGGCCAATTTGACCTCCTTTTAGAGGCCATAGCAGGTAAAGTAGTAACGAAAATGGGCAACGGTGAAGTGGCAACCCAGATATTCCAGGACGCCGAAAAAAAAGCCCAACAGCTCCTCTTGCAAGCCCCGGGACAAACCATAAACAACGAAAACCTGCAAAGCAGTGATTCGCAGCAGGTAAGTGTTAACAAGCTCGCCTGGTTTTATTGCTTTGCCCTGCCGATTCCGGACAAAGCATTACACTGGGCTAATAAGGCAAACTTGGCTGAGCCTAATTCGCCCGCCTCACGTGCTATTTTGGCCTATGCGCTGATGATGAATAATCAGACGGAATGGGCCAAACCTATTATCAATAATTTTCAGGACAATCAAATTGCAAATTTAACTCTGGCTCAGATTCAACTGGCACAGGGCCAAAGGGACTTGGCAATAGAAACTCTAAACACTGCAATCGCCAGAGACCCCGGATCATTTGCCGCCGAACGTGCCAAAGAAATTCTGACCCAACAGGGCCAACAATACACCCCGCCTATTGACCCGGATGCTGTCTTAAATATGTTGGAGAAAGTGTTTGAGCAAACTCTCGTTCCCGTATTTACTCCTGCGGAGAATATGTTTTCGGCCCAGCTTAATATTCGGGGCGATGAGTTTCCATTCGGCAGTGAATTCAACGGCAATGTCGAAATAACAAATAATTCCGCCGAGCCTCTCGTCATCAGCGATGATGCCTTATTTAAGGGCAATATCAGGATTGACGCCGAAATCAGCGGAGATCTTAACAGAAAAATACCGAACCTGTTCTCTGCAAAAATTCGGACGGCCTTGTTCATCGAGCCCGGCCGCAGTATCCTCATTCCCGTGCGCCTTCTCACAGGTAAGTTTAGAGAAATGCTTTCTACCTATCCGCAGGCAACTTTGACCATAGACTTTACACTGTATCTCGACCCTATAGCAACTAATCAGGGTAATATAACTAACAGACTTACGAATCTTCAACCAACCAGACTGCAAATAAAACGCCCGGGAGTCAAACTAACCAGTCAATACCTGAGAAGCCGGTTTAATTTAATCTCGAAAGAAAACATCAATGAAAAAATCAAAATCGCCCGGCTTTTCACCAGCCTTTTGAAAGAACAGCATGAGATGCTGAATAATAAGCCACTTTACAAATTCATGTATGCTGACTGGATGGGGCCTTTATTGAGGAACGCACTATTACATGAAGCCGGACTGCTGCGTAACTCTGCAAACGGCCAGTGGATTGTAAAGGTGCACACTATGGCCGAGACGCTTTCTTTGCCGCTGGATTATGAACTTATAGGTGCGCTGGCAAAGAATCTGAACGATAATAATTGGGCAGTAAGGATGATGGCCGTTTACCTGCTGAGTAAAACAAATGATAGAACTTTCGATAAGGTCCTCGACTGGACGGCAAAAAACGACGCAAGCAAGCCTGTTCGCGATTTGGCAATTGCCCTTAGGTCATCGATCTCTGTACGGTAATATCAGATGTAATACAGCCTAAATCCCCTTATAAACAACTGTTGTTTAATTGAATTTGGCGGAATTTACATAAAATTTGCCCACAACATAAAATTTCCTCAAAAAGAGGTTGTAAAATCGATATAATCTTGTAACATTCCGTTTCCTATTTCGTAACTAAAGTATTGTAAAGGTTAGTCAATATTTAGTAAGTTTGGAGTTTTTTTGAAAGGGTTGTGTAAATGCCGGCTAAAGTAGATGAAGAAAAATGCACTGGTTGTGAAACTTGCGTGGCAGAATGCCCAAGCGAGGCTATAAGCATGGCCTCTGAGAAGGCCCTCGTGGACGTTGAAAACTGCATCGATTGCGGCGTTTGCGTTGATGCATGTCCTGATGAAGCAATCACTATGGAATAATCCTGGTTGGCCCCATCGTCTAGGTAGGCCTAGGACACCGGGTTTTCAACCCGGCAACAGGGGTTCGAATCCCCTTGGGGCTATTTGATTTTCAGCCGAGAATGCGTTTTTTAGCGTGTCTTGGCTGTTTTTGTGTCTATGGTTGTCTATGGAAATCTCCTGTTTTCTGCACACTTTGTCCAAGCAGGTGGACAAGACAAAATTCCCAAAGTTCGGCAGGCAATTTATTGCTTTCTGCTCAGCATCCTCAAAGGTTCTTGCATAGGTATTGAAAGTCAATCGGGGGTCTGAATGCCTTGCAAGTTTCTGGACAACCTTGGCAGGGGTCTGGCTGTTCGCAAGGAATGATATGTAGCTGTTTCGCAGACTGTGGAAAAAAATCTCATTGCCTTCTCTGTCTATCAGTTCAAGTTCCGCTATCCTCAAATCTTCTCTGATAAGCTCTGCCGTGTTAATCCACTTGCCAAAGGACAAGAATACTCTATCACCAGCGTTTGGCCTCACATTGGCTTTCAATGCCGTAAGAACGTTAATCAGTATCGGGGGGACAGGCTGCTCAGCTTCTTTTCCGTTTTTAGCTATTGAAGCCTTTACCTTGACAGAGTTATTATCTGCCGACAAGCTTATGGCATCCCAAGTGAGATTCAACAGTTCTTTTCGTCTAAGCCCTGTCAAACCCGCCAGAAGATAAAGCACAGCCCGCTCTTGTCCTGTTGTCCTGCCGATGAGAATATTCTTTTCAGAGGTTGTCTTAATTAGGTGGACAAACTGCTCAGGCTCCAGTATTCCCTTTTTCTCTGAATCTCTTGCTGGTTTTTCCATCTTTGCTATCGGGTTTCGGATAATCCTCTGGTCTTGCTCTGCCCAGTTCAGGAATGTTTTAAGAGCATCAATATAATGCGCTCTGCTGGTTTTGCCATAACCGTCTTTGTTAAGCTTGCCTGAATAAATCTCGACCGCTGACTGTGTAATATCTCTGAAATATGTTAATCTGCAATCAGTAACAATCTTTTTAAGCCGGTTTTTCGTTCGAACAACATAGTCTTTTGAGTATCCTTTAGCTTCAAGGGTCTTAACATAATCGCTGATATGCTGAGTTAAAGGCTTTGTTATCTCTGTCCGCTGCCCTTCAATTATGCCCCATGACACAAATTTTCTCAACAAACTATCCGGCAGGTTTTCTATCCACTGGTTCAGTTTTACATCAGGCTCAAGACCTGAAATCCTGCAATTGACAAGGCTTTCGATATTCCGCATCAAACCATCACTCAATCGCTTATCGGCAAAGGCCGGTATCTTATGTCTAAGCTGGTTATGGTCAGAAAAGTCAATATACCATTTAGCCGTTTTCCGCTTCTTGCCGTCCCTGTCTTTATAGGTAGCTTTATAAACTCTCATAATATCACCTTACCTTTTTTAGTGTGTTTTCGAGCGTATGATCTACATTCACTAAATATGTCTTAATGAATGTTTCTATACCCATAACAACCGACTCTTTAAGTTCAGCCGGACTTTGTGCAACCCACACAGTAAAATTATAAAAGTTTTGCGAATCCACTTTAAGCCACTTGCTGTTTTTATCCAAAAACACAAGCAAAGTAGTTATCGCAATCCTTTTGTTGCCATTCTGAAAAGGATGGTTTTTAATCATAAGATAAAGAAGCATACTTGCCTTTGAAATCAAAGAAGGATATAGCGACTTGCCGGAAAATTTTTGGAATGGTGTAACCAAACAGCTCTCAAGAATATGCGGGAATCGTGTCGAGAAATCGGGAATCGGCTCGTCAAACGATAGATGCTCTCGCGCAAGCCGGAAAGCAATATACTCAACCTCTTTTACTGTGATAAGTTTCATTACTCTTTACCTAACTTCTTTAATACTTCTCCGTATTCTCGCACTGTTTTCCTAACAGCAGCATCAACACGTTTTTTTTCTTTATCACTCATTTCCTTACCCAGAATATGATTTATATCACGGTCAGAAATTGCATAATTCCTGCCAATCTTAATAGCCGGTATTTGGCCTTTCTTGACCTTCCTGTAAACCTCGATACGGCTTAGTCCCAGTAATTTCGCCAATTCTGGTATTGTTATATATTTCTGCTTAACCATTTGTCCTGCCTGTAGTTATGATGTTATATTAGTTTTATATAGGTAACATAGGTTACTTAACACTATAGAATGTAACATATAACTTCGGCAAAATCAAGCAGAAAATCCCAAAAATTTTTATATTTTCTTATATCTCTCCATTATGTTTAATCAAATACATTATTCTAACCTGCTTCTAAGCTGCGCAGAGTATAGGGGGTGGAATATACGTAAGGCGCAGTTATAGACAACTGTTGAAACTACTTTTCTAACCCTTTTTCTAACTCTATTATCAAGCATTGTCTTTACTCCGTCTTTGTTACAACAGTTACCGACAACGGTTACTCAACAGTTGTCGATAGACGTTGATTCTATTTTCGCTTGCAATTTCTGCCATCGGCACTTACTGAGAAGACCTGACAGGCAGCAGCAGTTCTCAAAGCCAAAAAAGCCTTGGATGTTATCACACTTCGGGACACAAACATCCTGTCCCATTTCATTGCTCTAAACCGCTGCTCTCTGGTTTTCAGAGAGTTTACTTGCGCTCTACGTTTGTCGTTCACAATCACCCCCAGATATTCTCAAATCTATGTACTTCCTTAGCTTTGAGTCAAACAACCACCAAGTCTCTTTTCGCTGTTTGTCCCCGAATAATAAAAGTTCACCAATGAAAACTTTTAACCTTGACGATTGTTTGGATTCAGGATATGCTGTGTTGTGTAGTTCGTTTTTCTTGGCCGTCCCCACGACGGCCTTTTTTGTTTTCATAATTTAGTCTCCTTTTTTTGTGTTTGCCAGATTTTGCGGTGTGGGCATCCCGCCTTCAAATAAGCATCCAGTTCGATTCGAGAATAAAGAACCTTCCGAAGTGTCCCCAGCTTGACGGGTAACAAGCCGAACGCCCCTGTAGCTTTAATTCTGTAAAAGGTCGGCCTTGCGATATTCAAATATGCACAAACCTGGTCTATCGTCAAAAGTGCAGGGGCTATTTTTTCAGGGGCTTGATTATTGCTCATTCTTTGCCCCCTGCTCTGGAAGTTTATCAAGAGCTTGTCGGACTGATTCAAGATTAAAACGGAATCTACCCTTAACATCTAAGCAAGGAATTTCAGCTTTTCGAGCAAGCTCTATCAAGTAATCTTTTGGTAGTTTCAAGCTTCTTGATAAACAACTAAGTGAAACAAAATATGAATTTGTTTTTTCCATAACTGCTTTAATTTACAGAACGAAAAAAACAAATAATAGAGGATGGGTTAAAAGTGGGTAAAAGTATGTAAAAAACTGTAAATCAATCCTTGAGATTTGGCAGAGATACAATTTTTTCTTTTAGCTTTGGCCATATTTGTCGGAGTTCTTCTTCGACATAGAGTTTTGTTTGGTTGCGTTTGGGTTTATTAACGGGTTTAGGCATAAACTTAATTTTGCATTTTTTAACGAGTTCGTGTATTCGATTAACTTTACTTGAAATGCTTGTTGTGTCTTCACAATTATCACGAATGAAATCTGTTAGCTTTGTGATTTTCTTTTGCTTTTCATCCTGTTCGCCTTTGTTCTGCTCTGTTTCTACTCTCTTACTTTTTCGGCAAATTGATTCCAAAGCATTTTTCCATAATTCAACTCTGCCCTCAAAAAATGCTGCCTCACTGGAAATACTCCACCAGATATACCTATATACATTTTCAGGCACAATAGAATTGTTTATCTTAGTTTGCCTTCCTATTCTGACTCGGCAATTATCATAGATACATGCAAGCCCTATAAGGTTTCTTTCTTTCGCTTCTCGTTTGTTTAGCTCAGTTAGCTTCTTTGTAATTTTTCCCGGAATACCATCTGGACAAAAAATATTAGACGGCACTTTTTTCAGTGGGAAGGTTCTTGTTTTGTCCACATGAAAATATTTATAAGCAGGATCTTCGCATTCATCGGGTATCTGCATATTACTCGATATAGATGGTTGTTCCTTCATGTATTCACGATGTTTTTTGCATTGGTTAGCAAGGTCTCTCAGGGCTTTCCGAAGCTGTCGCAATAAATTCCTGTCTTTATTATCACCAAAGACACGGCTATAAACCTCTCTGGCAATTTCTAACAGAACATTCTTGTATTCTTCAAGGTCGTCTAAATTATTCAAGTCTTTTTGAGTGGATTTTAAGGATTTGTTTTGCTTGCATGTGTTCATTTTTCACCTGTCCTTTTCGGGTCGGCCTGAACAGCGGCAGGTTAGACAGGTGAATGAAAAACCTTACCACTGCTCAAACCGCTTGACCGGTAGCTTGCCGGTCGTCCCGATGTTAAGCATATACGGGATTCTAAGCATTTTTGCCCTAAATGGCAATATGTAGCGTTTTTTCTTGTTTACCCACAGTAAATCAGTTATTGTAAGATTTGTGAGTTGATAGCATTACTATATTGAGCTTTTTTAGAGTTTCGGCTAAAATCACCAGAGCCTACTCCAAAACGCAGAAGCTCAATGCCCCAATTATGGGGTGCTGTGCGCATGTAGAGCTTTCAAAAATTAGATGAGAGGCTTTTTTCGGAAAGAGATTATTATGTGCGTAAGAAATTATTATATCATGCTACTTGTTATTATCACTGGTTGTCACAATAGTTCTGACAAAGTTACACTTGCTCCTTATGAACAAGAGAAAACAGAACTAATAAGAACAGCAACCGAATCATTAGATAGCGTACCAACACAAGGCCAATCAATTTCATCTGCTCAGAACACCCAAGTCACTGTTTACAATAAAAGTGAAGATACAGCCCAGTATAATGATATACAAGAATTTGACCATGAGCCTAAAATCAACATAAATCTTGCTGTTGTCGCTAAGGAGCTGAAGGATGCAGCAGAACAAGGAGATGTCCAAGCTCAATATGAACTCGGACATATGTACCTTGAAGGTTCAGGAGTGCCAGAAAATCCGACAAAGGCCGCTTATTGGTTCAAGAAGGCTTCGGAAAAGGATTTAGGCTGCGCACAGTTTTACCTTGGGATAGCATATTTACATATTCACTTACCCAAAAATCTTCAAAACACAATAAAGGGATTACCAGACGCAAAAATAAAAATGGACAGAACCAAAGAAGAAGTCAGCAGGCTGATTAGGTTGGCATATCCCCAGATTAAGAATTTGGCGGTGAATGGTAACGCAGAAGCTCAATTTATACTTGCAAGAATGTATATGGGTATATTGCCTGATATTGAAGATAATGTTGAAGCAGCGATATGGCGATGGAAAGCCATACAAAATTACGAGAAGGCCGCTCAACGCGGAAGTATCAAAGCTCAACGTGCTTTAGGTCGTATATATTCTTTCGCTCCTGTAAACGAATTTGAACAGATGAAATGGTATAAGAAAGCAGCTGAGAAAGGAGACCCTGTCGCTCAGTATCACCTCAGTTCCCATTATAAGAAGAAAAAATATTATTCTAATGTGGTTGGATTGTTAAAACAAGCTGCACAAAAGGGGCATATTAAAGCTCAATATGAGCTGGCCAGTACATATATGTATATTGAAGAAGTGAAGGATTGTAACGAGGCAATAAAATGGTATACGAGAGCGGCTGAGCAAGGATACCATGAAGCACAACATTCTTTGGCAGTGATTTACAGCTTAGGAGAAGATGTACCTAAGAATCCAAAAGAATCGTTTAAGTGGTGGCAGAAACTTGCGCCACACGGTGATCAGATGGCTCAATCTGCTCTTGCACAAATGTATTATTATGGAAAAGGTGTTGACCAAAATTACGAATACGCATTCAAATGGTATAAAGAAGCTGCAGAGCAGGGACACTATTTGTCCCAATATAGTCTGGGACGTATGTATTACAGAGGCGAAAGCACAACAAGAAACTATAGAAAAGCAGCGGAGTGGTATATAAAGGCCGCAGAACATGGATATGACTTGGCTCAATATGAACTTGCTCGTATGTATTATCGTGGAGAGGGTGTAATCCAAGATTATGTTCAAGCTTACAAATGGGCTATCCTCGCTGCGGCGAAAAGTGATAGATACTATGGTTTTAGAGATACTTTGAAGGAAGAAATGACAAAAGAACAGATAGCAGAGGCACAGAAGGCAGCTAAGGAATTTTATAATAAGCAATCGGAGAGAGTACGATAACATAAGCTAAATTCAAAAGGTATTTATTTCTGCTCAGAAAGTCGTTCCTCTATAATTGTGAGTCGTTTGTCGAAATCCTCGTTCTCTTTGTGCCGGACAATAAAGTCAATAACGTCCTTAGCCGCCAGCCTCTTGAGCCTGTCGTCTTTGTTGTCCAATAGACCTGCAAGGGTTTCTACAGCTTTGGTCAGGCTTTGGGATAATATTCCAAATGCCTCAGAAGCTACCTCATCCCTCTGTCTATCAAGCTCAGTCTTAAACTCTGGTATCTTGAGCCACTTATAAAATGTTGTCCTGTTGAGCTTGGCTTTCCTACAGCCTTCGGTATAAGTAGCGTTTGCCACAATTACGGGAACAACTTTTAGCTGTCTGTCTGTTAGCTTCTTTTTTTCGGCAATAATTGAGGTTTACTGCTTCTATCAATCATGCAATTTGACATCTGTGGAGACATTTTGGTGACGCGAATTTGTCGAAAAACATTGGCCTTTTCCTGCATATGTGAAATCCTTGCTGAATCAATAATACAGCGGTCTGATGCCTGCTTAAATTAAAAAGCACACATAGTGAAGGAATCTCCGGCGATTCACACTCCGCATCGGAATTCTCCGTATTCACAATGCATACGTCATCACGTGCGAGTGCGCGATCAAGGCGATGGTCCGTCCTTGTACGTGACGAATTCGACAACCGCGCCGTCAGGGGTCTGGTAGAATCCGGCCACGGCAAAGCCGGCATCAAAAGGCTCGAGTAAGACCTTCATACCTTGGGCGGCCTCAGTAATGGCTTCTGCGTTTTCCACACGGTAGCCGATATGCGGAATCTCTCGCAGGGGGCCGGCGCCATTCGGGACGCACCCTATTTTTTTCCTTCGTAAGAAGGTGAGGGGGAAAATAAAACGGACCGATATGAAAAGGTTGCAAAGACAATGCAGAGCTTTGATATACCCCAAAAACATGCTTGTCGAAGGCAAAAAAAGTCTCTTAACAGAAAAGTGGATTTGTCCAATTCACGCTGAACCAGTACATCTTAAGTCTTGAGTCTTAGCTCATTTTTCGGCATGGTTCAATTTCATATGCCCAGAGGTAACACTTTTCAAGATGGTGCAATGGCCACAAACAATCATAACAGTCTATTAAAACAGGAGTTGCGGAGAAAATGGTAACTTGTAGGGCATAGAAAAGTGTTACCCTGTTCTGAACCAGGCCGAATTTTCGTTCAAAAACGCGCACTGTGAAAAACAAAAATAAAATATTTCCAAAATTTTTATCTCCTTTATCCACATCGAGTTACAAGAATCCAGCATCAAAAATCGAGACTTTTTTCGGCTCAAAACTGCACACCCGTCTAATTATAGAGGCAGTGGTTTTTTAGCCTCACATAAGACATGGTAAAGATATGAAACTATACTTTCAAAGTACGAAATACGCTTCACGAGATACGAGATACGAATTTGAGATTTCCTCTACAATTGTAGAGAACTCTCTACAAATCACACCTTTTTATGCAAAACAAAGCCAATTTCCACAAAACCGAAATGAGCGCAAACTTATTTACCACAAAGGATTATGAAAAATATGAAGATTTTAGACATGGAAAAACAAAGCCAATTCAAAGCCAATTAAAGCCAAAACAAAGCCAATTCAAACCCAATTTGTCGAAAGGCCAAAATTGATGCAAAGTGTGTATTTACAAAGGATTATGAAGAATAATGCGGATATGGCCAGAAAAAAACAAACCCAATTCAAACCCAATTGCTTAAAAGGGCAAAATGAACGCAACTTTAATGTTATAGAGGAATATGAAAATGAAAACACCCGACCGTTCAAACTTTCATACCGGATATGGCCGTTTCAAATACAATAGCACCATCAACGACCCCTTGCACACTTGTCGTAACATGGGCGGTATCTCTCCGGCGTTTGAATTTCGTTATATGTCCAAGCAGATACAATCTTTGGCCAGGCTCGACAACAGAACGGAACTTCGCGGAATTGATACCGGCAAAACCCACGAAACCCCTCAGTTCATAAACCTGCTTCATAAAAAAGCTCGAAAGCTGGGCTGCCGCCTCAACCATTATTACACCGGGCATCAATGGCCGACCTGGGATGTGCCCGCGAATCCAGAATTCGCTATCCGTTACATCCTTGTAGCCTAAAAGCAAACGCTTGTCCTTATCAATCCAAAGGATACCATCAAGATGCTGCATCTCAAATCGCTGAGGATTTACTTTACAAATTGCCTCTCTGTCGAATACAGGCTCGGCTTGAAGATCTATGGACGATAAATCAAATAATAAGGGAGGGGGCATTATTCTCCTTAATAAAAACTTCGCGCGCCTTCATATTGCGTATTATCACTTACAACTGTTCATACGCAATACTTCAATGCGCGCCATACACAACGCATGATGCATATTGATACAAGTACTTAACGAATACTTGTGATGGCTATTGGGCTGATCTGATTTCAAGAACGCGATTGCGAACAACTTGAGCAGCCTGCTTTACTCCCTGCATTTGCTTGCGAACCCGCGTTCCTGCTGCCTTATTTCCGCCTTCGGCTTTGCTGATATCGTTTTCAACTTCGGCAACCAGCCTTTTCAGGTCTTCATACTCTTGCATTTAAGATACCTCCACTTTGTGGATTAAAATTGCTCTTTTTTGATTAGAATCGCCCAAAACTTAACTATGCTTTACAGTTTTGTCAAAGAAAAATGCCTTTTTTTTAAAAAAACGACATTTTTTTTCACAATTTGATGGTTTTTTACGTAATTCCGGACATTTGAGAAACCTGAAAAGCATCTCAAAACATAATATCAGCCTGTTAGGCCACAATTTTATTGGTCATTTCTGCAACTCTTTGACCGCATCGCTGGCACTGTTTTTCTACCCGCTGGTCGGGCTTATTGATGGAAACCGGCCCATAGTGATCACCTTTAGGATCACCCTGTACCACCATACCACAGATAAGCATTGCCCCTAATATACCCATAATCGTAGTCTCATTACCACCACCGATATTTGCTGAACTCGTAAATGCCGCCCCCACTTTACCGTCGAGCTTACCGTGCCTGCCTACCAAATCATCTATCAACTGTTTAATCTGAGCCGCCATCTGACCATAGTATGTTGGAGAGCCGATTACTATTGCATCATAATCGAACACGTCCGTAGCTTTTACTTCACTGATGGGCTTGCATTCGGTAGGCAAATCAGTCTCATTCATAGCCTTTGCTATTATCTGAGCCATTTCTTCGGTATTACCTGTTCTTGAGTAATAGATAACTATACCCTTTGGCATTTTTACCCTTTCCATTTTCATCTACGCAAGTAAACAAGTTTGTCCGGAAGAGGAGTATTGTTACCGAATTTATCCTCGCCATACCCCGACTCTGCCAATAATTTTATATCAGCCAGCACCCGCTTGTCCCCGATAAAAGTTGCGGTCAGATTGGCATCCACGTCAATCTTACCCATTGCCAGCAGCCGGGCTATTTCGTCGGTGACCTTTTCCAGCAGCGTCCCTTCCTTTCCAGCCGGCTCTTCCGGCAACTGCAAAGGCTGCTCGTACAGGATTAGTTTACCCCGCTCTGCCAATGTCAGTACAATGCTTCTAACGACGGGATCAATTTTGTTCTGGCCGGCCTGTTCCATTTCCCTGATAATCTTAAGATGAACAATTTCCGAGGCCAGCCACCGTCGTTTTTGCGCATTTACCTTCTCATTGGCACGGAACAACTCCAGCGGTGAGCCTGCATCATAATCCTCCTCATCCATCTGCATACGAACTTCGCTTCCATAATGCAGGACAAGCTTGGAAATCAACGTGGACGGGCGAACATGAAAACCGCGATAGGGAGGAACGGAAACCTCGACTCGGCCAACCTCAGCGTAACGCTTGAGCATCCTTTGACACAGATGCTCGGCACAATCAATATACAGACTTATGCTCGTAACCGAGTAGTTCATCAGAATCCCCAGCAGTTCCTCGGCTTTTACGAGCGGCTTAAATTGAGTCGGTGAATCGCAAATATCCTTATTCACATGCCGTTCGTAATAGTGGGCGAATGATGTGGCCGTTTTGAGCAAATGAAAAACAACGCTTATATGGCCTCTCAAAACGGGCAAGTCTGTATCCAAATCTTCTGCTTCTGTACCTGAGACGTAGGTATCGTACAGTGACTGAAGATTGTGGAATCGAAGCTCGAGACTTCGCAACATTTCCTCACTAATCGAGTCCAGAACGTAGGAAGCGTATGTTTCAGGCTTAGCCCGACTGGCAGCGCGAACATCCTTACTGTCAGCAGCCAAATTCAAAAAGGCTGTGGCAAGTAAAGTTACTGTCTCGGAGACCGTCTCTATCCTGCGCGTGCCGCAGTCATGTGGCAGTCGGCCGGCCGGCAGATCTTCTGCGTAAGACTTCTCACGTAAACTTCCCTGTGGAATCGCAAGGCCAAGCTGACCGGATCTGTCGATCATTTGCTTTCCAGCCCGCAAAAGTATGTCGCCGGTAAACTTAAGTGCCTCTTCCGTCGCCTTGTCGAAATCTCTCTCGATCGGCAAAAGCCGATACGCAGGCAATGAGTGTTGAATGTGGAGCAGCTCATAACTTACGTCAGAAAAAAGCTTCATCGCAGCCGTCAGTGACCTGAATGAGCACCAGCGGCAACTATTGCCTGCATCGTAGGCGTCGAGAAGCTCCTCAATCTGCATAGATTGTGAAAGCAATTGGCCCAGAAACGGACGTATCATAATTTTCTCGTTCGTTTTGCACTCCGACAGGTGGCGCGCAAGGCCGAGCAATGTCCGGGCACGTTTTGCTATCAGCTTCTGAAAAGCTTTATCAGTAACTGTTGCTGAACCCATATTATTTTAATTCGCCTTTTTTCGGTAACGGCATTATTTCCGGCTCATCGAAACCTGCGGGTATCTTAAAGTCGAAAACCTTCTTGTCTACTTTTGCATTGAATTCCGGCTTGAGAAATTTTATCTCGAAAACATCTTTCAGCTCTACCGGTTCAGTAGCCGGCTCAGTCGAAACCGTCACTATTTTGGCCGGCAGGCCCAATTTCTTATCAATCCAGAAATCAATAGATACGTAGTTATCTTTATAAATCGAATTCGGCTTAACTTCCAAATGCACTTGAATAAAATCTTCGGATCCGGACTTTTTTTGCTCAACTAACGTAATCTCAAACTGCTTTTTTATATCTTCAATCCTGGAAAATCCAACCATTGGAAAATTCTTGTTAATCAAATCAAAAACATCCATCGGCTTATTCGGGTCCTGCACATCGGCTAATTGAATATACCTGACTGACTCTATTTCGTAGTCGATCTGAACAGCCCACATCCCTTCGAAGCGGTAGCCGGGATGAGAAAGATTGTCGCCGCCGAGCACGATATATTCCTCGACGTATTTTTCTTCTTCCTCATCATCTACTGTCCTTGTTTGAAAATTTAGTCTCAGCTTTGAACTGTTGCCGATCTTGGCATAATAAAAAATACCTTTCTGCAGCTTTTCTGATTCGAGGAGCGGCTGAGTGAATTTATACTCAATCTGTGCCTGAATGGACGTAAGCTCCGATGTCTTCTGATTCAACTGTTTTAAGACTGTATCAACTTCATTAGTCTTTTCCTCTGCCGGCTGTTTTGTATTCGAACAATTCGGACACTGACAAGCTACCTTGGCCTCAGAAGCCAAACAAGTGCTCACCACCCATAACAAAATAATGGCTGATTTGATAATTATCTTTTTATTCATTATTCCGAGTTCCTTTTTCTCTATTCGCTATTTTTTCCATCGATTATTTCAAGTATCCGGCTGATATCTTCAACACAAAAATCCGCATGCTCGACAAATTCATCGGCTTGACTGTGATTAGCCAGAAGCACTGCGACAGCACCTGCCGCCTTTGCACTGAGTAAATCAAAGAGGTAATCGCCTACCAGCATAGTTTCCTTAGGTTCCACACCGAATTGCTGACATATATGCAAAACCCCGAAAGCATCGGGCTTGACCGGCCCGTCTTCCCGACCGATAACAATATCGAATTCCAGCTCATGCATGTTGGCGATAGCAAAGGCATTTTCACGCTTATTACGCGTCAATATCCCGATATGAATACCTGCTGCACGAAGCGCAGAAAGCGTCTGTTTTGCATTGGCGTTAAGCCTGGATTCTGTTACTGCTTTTTGCTCATGATAATAAAGTATTTTTTCCGCATCCTGCCGCTGCTGAGCGGTCATCTTTTCCATCGACTCCAGTAAAGGCCCGGAATCTCTGTCTAACCCTATTTCCTCCCGAATATCGTCAAAATTGAAGAAGGGCTGGGTTATTGTTCCGTCCAAATCAAATATTACAGCTTTAATCTGCATTTTCGTACTTCGCGGATGCGGTTATAAGCCCCATAATCCACCCAGTTAAGTTTCACGTTTTTTTCGCAGCAACTCAATAAAGTATCGGCCAGCCTGGCCTATAATTTTACCTTTACGAAGAATTATTCCGGTAGTTCTAATAAATTTTTCATTAGAAAAGGGTATTGCCTTTATTGTTCCACTGCTCAGCTCCGGAAGGATTGCCGTTTGGGGCAATATACTTATTCCTGAATTTATTTCCACCGCCCGTTTGATCGTTTCGATGTTATCGAACTCCATCACCTGCCGGACAGCAACATTATAGCGCTCCAGAATACTATCTATCCACGCTCGCGTGGGAACACTTTTCTCAAAAGCGATGAATTTTTCAAACTGTAGCCTGTGAATATCGACCTGCTGTTCGTGTGAAAACGGATGTTTCGGGCTGCAGACCATTACCAGCGGCTCATCCTCAAAATCATGTACTTCGAGTCTTTTGTCCCTTTTAGGGACAGCTACAAGGCCGATATCGACATTACCGGATAAAACCAGCTCATAAATCCTGCTGGCACTAAAATATTCGATATGGACATTAACATTCGGATAGCTGACCATAAATTTCTTAACATAGTCAGGCAGTGTATGCATCCCAATACTGAAAATCGCAGCTACGTTTACCCTGCTCAAAGAAGACTTCCGTAAGGCATTCAGCTCGTTCTTGAGCTGTTCATATCTGTCAAGCATATCTTTAGAGGCCTCGTAAAGCAACTGCCCGGCCTTAGTAAGTTCAATAGGTCTTTTTTTGCGGTTTATCAACTGACACTTATGAGCAAGCTCAAGTTGTGCAAGCTGCTGTGAGACCGCAGATTGACTCAAAAGGTGTTTTTCAGCCGTTCTTGAGAAACTTCGCAAATCCGCTAAATCACAGAATACCTTTAATATATCTATATGCATTATAAGCTGACCTAATAAAATGTATTAACATTAATGTCTTGTGCTATTCCTTAAGTGTGCTATTTTAATGGTTTACTTTGGCTGTTAGCAACACAATTATGCGGTTTACCTATTAGTTTAACTTATTTTAATAGTTGCAAAAACAATAAAAAGACAAATTATGATTGTTAATGGAGATTACTTAAATGACTGCAAATACTGTTATTAACGCCGTTTACGAGCAGGTCCAAAAACGTAATTCCGGCGAATTAGAATTCCTCCAGGCCGTAAAAGAGGTTCTGGACTCTTTAGGTCCTGTACTGGAAAAACATCCTGAATATGTCGATGCCAAAATTCTTGAGCGGATTGTTGAGCCGGAAAGACAGATTATGTTCCGGGTACCATGGCAGGATGACAAGGGAAACATCCAGATCAACCGTGGATTTCGGTTCGAATTCAACAGTGCCCTGGGCCCATACAAGGGCGGACTCAGATTCCATCCTACTGTTACTGCAAGCATCCTGAAATTCCTCGGATTTGAGCAGATATTCAAGAACGCTCTTACCACCCTGCCGATGGGTGGAGGTAAAGGCGGGTCAGACTTTGATCCCAAAGGCAAAACTGACAACGAAGTCATGCGTTTTTGCCAGAGCTTCATGACAGAGCTTTACCGCCATATTGGTCCCGACACCGACGTGCCCGCAGGCGACATAGGCGTAGGCGGTCGTGAAATCGGCTTTATGTTCGGCCAATACAAACGTCTCCGCAATGAGTTTACCGGCATACTGACCGGTAAAGCACTCAACTGGGGCGGCTCGCTCATTCGACCGGAGGCCACCGGATACGGCTGTGTGTACCTTGCCGAGGAAATGCTGAAGACCCGCAACGAGAGCTTCAAGGGTAAAATCTGTGCCGTCTCCGGATCCGGAAACGTAGCCCAGTACACCGTAGAAAAACTTAACCAGCTCGGCGCAAAGGCTGTCAGCCTCTCCGACTCCAACGGCACAATATATGACCCTGACGGCATTGACGCTGAGAAACTGGCTTTTGTCCTGGAACTAAAGAACATAAGACGCGGTCGCATCAAGGAATACGCCGACAAATTCGGCGCTGAGTATCGCGATGGCAAACGACCCTGGGACATTAAATGTGACTGTGCATTCCCAAGTGCAACTCAGAACGAGATTGACGGCGAGGATGCAAAAACACTTCTCAAGAACGGCTGCATTCTTGTCGCAGAAGGAGCCAACATGCCAAGTACACCCGAGGCTATTGAGCAGTTCCTCGCCAAAAAGATACTGTACGGTCCTGGAAAGGCCGCAAACGCCGGCGGCGTCGCCACCTCAGGCCTGGAAATGTCGCAAAATTCGCTGCGCCTTTCCTGGACACGTGAAGAGGTTGACGAGCGCCTCCACAACATTATGATTGCCGTACACAAACAGGCCTACGACGCTGCCGAAGAATATGGTCAGCCCGGAAACCTGGTAATGGGAGCAAACATCGCTGGCTTTACCAAGGTCGCCGACGCAATGCTCGACCAGGGACTTGTATAACTAAAACAGCTTCAAGATACTCCAAGGGCGCTTACTGATGTAAACGCCCTTTTTTATTGCGTAATTTTCAAGATACCGTTACAATTCGCTTCCGATGGGAAAAGACGTAAACATTGATAAAGTTGTTCGTCAGCACTTTGAGATGGAGCAGTTTTTTTCCGGCTTTTCTCTTAAGGGCACAGCCGGAACACCCGAACCACAACAACAGAAAGAAGATGATATGCCCGCAGCCCCAAAAGCCGCCGAGCTTGAAACAATAGCCGCCGAAGTTAACAAATGCCGCGAATGCGACCTGGGCTCGACACGAACAAACTCAGTCCCCGGCGAGGGCAACCCGAACGCCCGAATTATGTTTATCGGTGAAGGTCCCGGTGCCGACGAAGATGCACAAGGCCGGCCATTCGTAGGAAGAGCGGGACAGCTACTGGATAAGATAATCGCAGCCTGCGGCCTTAAACGAAGCGATGTATATATAGGCAACATCCTGAAGTGCCGCCCGCCGGATAACCGTGATCCCCGCGCCGATGAGATAATAAACTGCCTGCCGTATCTTCAAAGACAGATTGAGATAATAAATCCCGAAATCATCGTAGCCCTGGGTGCACACGCAGCCAAAACACTTTTGAACACTACCAAATCGATAGGCCAGTTGCGAGGCCAATTCCTCGAGTACTATACCGGAATCGACAAACCCCCTATTAAGCTTATGGCAACATATCACCCCGCCTATCTGTTGCGAAATTACTCACCGGATAATCGCAGAAAGGTCTGGGAAGATATGAAGAAGGTCCTAACCGAGCTCGGCCTGCCAATCCCTTAACATTCGTTATGACGAAAATCAAACTTTCTACTTGACGGCCCCGGATCATTTTGTGTCCATGTATCCTTCTGGAGTGACGAAGAATTAATAACCACCAACATCGCCGAAAAAGATTCTATCCCTATTTTCCTCGAACCATTGTTTCCAGCCCTCTGTATTCCCGAAGGACTGGTTTGTTCAGAAAACGTTTGACGGTTACTGCTGTATTATTTTAGTGTCGATGGGTATGCTTTTATCGACAGAACGGATATGAATATCACGCTGTGGAAATGCAATCTCGATTCCGGCCTTTCGGAATTCCCGATCGATGGCGCAGTTGATACCGTGCCAAACCGGGACATAGTTATCTATACCTGCGATGTAAACACGCAGCTCAAACTCCAGGCTGCTGTCCCCAAAGGCCTTGAAAATAACCTTCGGCTCCGGTTCCTCTAATACCAAAGGATTCGCTCTTGCAACCTCATAGAGAACTCTCTCTGCCTTGGCCGTGTCCGAACCATAAGCGATACCCACGAGGAACTCCCGTCGCAGAACATTGTCGGACAAGGTCCAGTTTATCAGATGGCCCGTAATAAACTCCTTATTAGGTACAATAAGCTCACGCTGGTCCCATCTGCGAATGGTCGTTGCCCGAATTCTTATCTTGGTTACATTCCCAGTAACCTCGCCGATTGTAACTACGTCATCGACACGGATGGGCTGCTCGAAGAGTATAATCAGACCGCTAACGAAGTTGGCGAATATCTCCTGCAGACCAAAACCCAGCCCGACAGTCATCGCGGCTATAAGCCACTGGACCTTCGACCAGCCTATCCCAATTTTACCGAAGGCCAGGACCATTCCAATGACGGCAAGCGTATAGCGGAAGAGAGTCGTTATCGCAAAGCGCACGCCGCTTTCGAGGGGCAGCCGCCTCAATACGATAATCTCGAGCAGACCCGGAACGTTCCGTGTAACAATCACAGTCAATACCGCCAGAAACAACGCCATCGCCAGTGACCCGAGAGTTACAATTTCCTCGGCACTCATTCTCCAAAGCTCGTTTTTCGCCAGCTCGCCGAGAGCCGGTAAGACATCATTCCAGACGTACCAAATCCCCCCGATCGGCAGAAATACCGTAATCGCATCGATCAGCCGGCGGGTCTGCTGCGATATCTGAAAAATTGAGGTATCTTCTTTTGCCTTGCTTTGCTGGGATTCTTTTACTAAAGCAGATTCCTCCTGGGACAGTTTCTCTTGTTCGGCGGCCTCACGTTTTTGACGCTCCAGCAAAGCAAGCTTGCGTTGCGCAACCATTAACCAGCGGACGAACATGGCCCGGACCATTATTGCAAGCAATATCAGGATGATTGTTACTATTAGTTTCTCGGAGAGCTGCCGTGCCGCGTAGAAATAGCCCATGCCAGCTAAGACGGCAAAAACCACCGGAAGACAGAAACAGAGCGGATACCAGACATAGCGCAGACGTTCTACCCAGCCGCCGTGCCTCTGCTTAAGATAAGGTTTCATCAGAATTCCCGTTGGGCTCAGCAGGATAAATAGAAACAAGGCAAGTGCCAAAAGACCGAACATAAAGAACAAACGACCCGCGGAGTTATACCATTGTTCATTCGTTTGCTGGGTCTGCATGACTTCGACTAAAAAAACAACTGGAATCGCCAGAACAAAGTACCAGCCGAGCAGCCGCCGAAAGAAAGACAGCGGCTCATTACGCATGCGCAGGTGCTCCTGAGCCAGACCGTGCGGCATTGAGAAATGGCGAAGAAAGCCCAACATAAAAACCACCGGAACTACGGCCCGTAAACCCGAAGCGATCGCCTGCGAGAAGTCTTCATCGAAAGCGCTCGAAGACAGACGCCATTGAATCAAAAAGAGGACTATGGGCCACGTTGAAGCCAGAAAAACCGTAAGCCCGAGTGTCTTTAGAGTATGCAGAAAACTGTCGGTCTGCACCTGACGGACACGCTTTGAGATATTTTCAACGGCCTTATGCGCCTTTGGATGAAGCACAACCAACGAAACGACAATTAGCAAGACTGCCAGACAAGCCAAGATGTCTTCCTTGAAATCCATCCAAAGGTTGATTGCAACCTGGTGCCAGTTAGCCGGAGAAAGAAACCAACCCAATGCAAATAAACTCGCACGAAGGTCGGACAAACCTAAGACCAGACTGCTCTTGACCCACAGGATGTTCGCATCGATGAAATCTCCATACGCCTGTACAGTATCAACGTACTGGCGCTCTACAGCGTCAAGGTTTGCCAGCTTAGTCGAGTAATCCCAGTGGAAGTCTGTTATCGCTTCAAGGATTTTACGCTGGCTTTCGTAGTAGTTTGTTGCCTCCTGTTTAATGGCCTCGCGTTCCGCCTCACCGACGGAAGGATCGAGCTGGGAAAGAACTGCTTCCAGCTCGTTAGTAAGGTCGCTTAAGTCAGACCTTTCCTTGCCATACTCCATCCCATGCAATTGTGCGAAAGAAATTTCCGAGGGTCGGTTTCGCATGCGCCTTTGATTTTCTCTTACATCAGGAAGCTGTTCGCGCTGGCCCAACAGAGCCATTCCCATTGCATCCGTCACTTTCCCGGCAGTATCGACTTTGGCGCTTACTTCCTCAAAGCTCTTTTTCACTGCCGCAAGCTTGGTGTTGATTAACTCATAATATTTCGTAACAGTTTCCATCTCGGCAACGAGTTCTGTCTGGGTTTGCGCAAGCTCCACATTCTTTTGTGCAATTGCCTCAATGGCGGGATGGGCGTATTTTCTTGCGCGGATGGCCTCCTGTTTGGCAGCCTCTGCCTCCCTCTGCCGCAAGTCATTCACCTTTTGCTGCCAAAATTCCACGGTCTTTTCTGCCACAGCCGACTGCCGAGATGCCACGTCCCTGCGAACAGTTAGAAGATCTCCGGCAGCTTCATAGAACAACAGCTCTTCCGTATTGGTGGCTATCTGACTCTCAAAGACACGCTGTTGGGCAAGCAGCAACGCCCGGCTGGCCTGAGTCATTTCGGCTGTCTGCCCTTCAGGTGCGCCGAGCGCAAGTTTGCTCTTAATATCTTCGAGCGCCTTCTTAACCGTGCTCGTCTCTTCGGGAATTTTGGTCTTTCGATCTGCCCTTAGTTTCGGCTCGTTTTCCAAATTGGTTACATTTTTCCTGGCTTCCTCAAGGTTTAGCCTTACCGTTACGAGTCTTTGCTCTGCTTGTGTCAGTGTGGTCTCAGTCCCGGCTTGAGGCGCGGCAGCACTGGCCAGCCCGGCCAGAAGTTCCTTAAACTTGACCAGATTGCCCGGGATATCTTTCCGGGCCTGACTGTATTGTTGTCCTTTTAATTCGAATTCGGCAACAGATTTTAATTGAGCGATTGCTTTGTCGTAAATCTCTGCAATTTTCGCTTTGACCTCGTCAGTCAAGTCCTGCGATTCGGTTATTTGCTTCTTCCTATCCTGGAGTTTCTGCGTAGTGATCTGTTCGGCGGCATCTGTTGTCGCTGCTTCCTGAACAACCGCAGATTTCAGGCTGGCCGAGTTGGCATCCTGCACTCCACCGGCGATTATAGAAGTGTTTTGCTGGGGTTGACCTTGAAGAGGAACAAAGATAGCCAGAGCAAAAATAACAGCGAAGGTCACCATCAAGACTCTGCTTGTGGTTTGGACATGCATAAATCTGCCTGATAACTTATCGAGCATAAACTGTCTCTTAAGCCTGCGAATAATGTTTCGTTAGTTACGTTGTCCTCGGTGTATTTAATCATTGCAACAATCTTTTAATAAATTTGACGAATTGTGCGCTTGATTATAGTCGGCAAAATTTCTCAAATCAAGCTCGATTTCAAAAACCACCCGGAATGTGATTTATTTCCTGAATATTTCACCGGCCTGAAAACCACTATGAATCTTATGAAATCAAGGTCGAAACACAATGTAAAAGAATATTTCAAGAAAATTGATGAATTTTGTGTATAACATTTGACTTTTCGGGCCGTCTTGTATAATAATAAATGTCTGTAGCATCTCAACGCGGTTGAATCAACCTGATTCGGGCTTTTTTAGCGGAAGGAGCTATATATGCGGAAAAAACCGTTTTTCTTGAGATTCTTAATTCCCGGCACTCTTGTAATGTTATGTCTTTCATTAATGCTGATTGCATCCGGCTGCAAGGAAAAAAAACGGGAGATCAGTAGCAAAAAACGGGTCGAAGTGGCTGCCAGTAAGAAACAGACTAAAGAGGTCGTCAGAGAAGAGCCGTTGGATGGAATGACCTTTGAACTTGAGCAAGTCTCCGTATCCGATGGGGACTTCTCAGGCCCGTCACAGCCGCGTCTTCTAAGTCGCTCGGGAACGGTACGCAGAAGCCAAATAAAAATTGACGGAATCGATTATGATGTTTTCCTGGCTCCTTATCGCGGGACAGATTTTTGTCTGATACCAAAAAACAACCCACAGAATTATCCCCGCTGGATTGGTGCTGAACAGTTGAAATCTATGCACTTGATAGGGGAGAAATATTATTCTTTTAATATAACACCAAATGGCGACAAATTACTCGTTCGTCATTATGAAGGTGAGTTTGGAATTTTCGAGGTGCTCGCCGGTGGACGTAATATCCAGGAAATAGGAATGCAGGGTTCGCTGCGCTCCAGAGATGCCTTCTCCATAGCTGTCGGCGGAGAACTGGATGAAGGCTGGCCGGCACCGGTGAGATCGTGTCAATTACCTGTTGGCGATTACACCCCTGTCTATCTACAAGTGACAATCGGGAAGGTTCAGGTAGCTATTTCGGACAACTACTATCATTTAAATAGCCAAAATCAAGTTTATCGAAGCCACAAATCCTTTCATGGTATTAAAATCCGCCAAAACCAGCCATACGTTCTTGACTTTTCTGCCAAACCCCAGGTGTTGATCGCCAAGCCAGATAATGACCAACGTCTCAGATTGGGTCATGAATTAAAATTTGAAGCCGTTCTGGTTGACCCAAAAATGGATATTATGATTCGCCGTCTCTACGATACTACGAAAAAGCAAAAACAAGAATACGTAAGTCCTGACGGCGAAAAACACACCTACGAACGAAATCTATCACTCGACCCTAATGTGGTCATTACTCGTGCCAATGGCCAAAAGGTCGCCGAGGGCGTCATGCCTTTTGGCTGAGGCGGTACATGCGGGTACTCGTGGCGGGTACCAAACAACCTTAAACTAAACGGCAGCAAAGAAACCTTCAACGTTCAGGTTCAATACGATACGCTGGAGCTTTACGGCAAAGTAACCGCATCACGGCAAATTGTGATTTATAAAGATTAACCTGATTCGAGCTTTTTAGCGGAAGGAGCTATATATGCGGAAAAAATCGTTTTTCTTGAGATTCTTAATTCCCGGCACCCTTGTCATATTATGCCTTTCATTGATGCTAATTGCATCCGGCTGCAGGAAAAAGATTGACGAACAAGCCGATCAATTCGTAATCAATATGAAGGAAATTTCCGCGTTCATGGCGCCATCGCGAAACCGAATGGACTTTACCGGAGGGATATATGCCTGGCCCAAAGATGAACCTTTCAAGGAGGTGATACAATATCCCGATTTGCACACCGATAAACCCTTGTACGGCGAGCTGCCGGTGTATAGTGATTTGCTGAACGTTTCCAAGACTCTGTACTGGGTGATTGACGAATCGGCCGGTCCGGGTAAAGGTTATGACACCTTCTTTGTGGACCTGAACAATGATCTGGATCTGGGCAATGACAAGCCGCTGACCGTTCAGAAATCACCACCGAAAGGCGCGGTATTGAAAAAGGAATACATGAAACAACAAACGTGTTTTTCAACTTTTATCCTCGAATTTGATAACGACAACAACAGCAACCATTCCATTGAAGTCATGCCGCGATTGTGGTTTGACAATGGCAGCCCGCGGCTCAAATTAGTACCGACAACAGTACGCAGGGGACGTTTTAAGCTGGCCGGCAACAAATTTGACGTTTACCTTGGCTATGACTCAGTACGGGACAAGCTCAATGATCCTTTGTGTTCTTTCTTTCTGGTCAACAAGAATGATCCAGAGACTCCGGCCACATGGGAATGGGCAGGATCGCTTATCGCGACGCACAGGATTGGCAGCTCCTGGTATCAATTCTCGGCTACCGTCCATGGCGACAAAGTCACTGCAATTAAGTATGAAGGTGATTTCGGCACACTTGAGCTCGGAGCGGGCAGCCGCGACTTTAAAAATCTGGGAATAAAGGGATCGGCGTTTTCCTCCGACCGCCACGGACTGGCAATCGGCAGTGATATTACTGAAGCCGGAGCGATGAAGTTGGCTCGTTCCTGTCGTTTGCCCACAGGCGATTACACGCTGTCATCTACGACGATTCAATATGGGCCTCTGTCAATCGGCATCTCAAAGAATTACCATAGTGATGGTCAACGAATGGCAAAGATCCGCCCAAAATTAGCATTTGAAAAGTGGGTTTACGGCATCAAAATTAGAAAAGACCGCCCTTTTGTCCTGGATTTCTCGAATGAACCGGAAGTTCTCTTTATTGAGCCGACAAGAACCCAACGATTCAAAGACGGCGAAGAGGTCAAGGTAATGGCCGTCCTGATAGATCCAGTACTCGACATCATGATTCGACATCTCAGCAAAATGATGGACACGTATTACTCCGATGGCAAAAAAAGACGAAATCAAAAACTTACCTCGCTTGACCCAAAAGTAATCATTACACGGGCCGACGGAGAAAAAGTCGCCGAAGGTGTAATGCCCTTCGGCTGAGACGGCACATGCGGGTACTCGTGGCGAGTGCCAACCGACCTTAAACTCAACGGAAACGAAGAGACTTTCAACGTTCAGGTTCAATACGATACACTTGAGCTTTACGGCAAAGTAACCGCATCACGGCAGATCGTGATTTATAAGGATTAACTTGATTAGATATTCTTTGCATAAGGAACTGAATATGAGAACAAAGGCAGAATGTTGGAAGTTCTTAACCACCGCAGGCCTTATAATCTTATGCGTTTTGGTCGTCACTGTATTTGGCAAAAAAAACGAAGCCGAGCAGCTTGCATTCAATCTGGAAGAAATCTCCGTCTTTGATATTGATGAACAGATAGTCGGTAGATTTGTCAGAGGACACGTTAGCGGCTGTGAGGAACAGCCCCAGGCCGATGTTGGAACCTACCCCGCCTTCAAATCCGGCAAGCCGCTCTACGGCTCTGTCTGGTTTGCAAGCGAATACGGCAATATGAATTCCGGAATTCAATACCATTTCGCGATTGACTAATCAGCAGGGACCGGTATGGGATATGACCGGCTATATTTTGACTTGAACCGCGATCTCGATCTGACAAACGATACACTATGTCAATCTCTGCAGAATCCTCCGGATGGAGCTAAGCTCGACTACGAATGGATTGAGCAGCAAGTCTGCTTCGATTATCTTAATGTGAATTTTGATTTCGGTTCAGACGGCCTGTGCCCTTTGGAGATTATGCCGCGCCTGACGATTTCTGAAAAAGGATACTCAACTTTGGCCTTCATTACTACTCAGGTGCACAAAGGCGAAATCGAGTTCGCTGGTAAAAAATACACAGCTTACCTGGGACATAATTATCTTTTAGACGGGTGGTTCGACCAACCATCGACGGCTTTGCACCTCATGCCGAAAGATGATAAGAATTATCGCTCAAGATGGTTGGGTTCGGATCAGCTCAGGGGGATCCATAAAATTGAGGGGACATATTATCGCTTTTCAGCTACACCGGCGGGTGACAAACTATTCGTGCAGCATTATGATGGAGACTTCGGCATATTCAGGATCGGTTCTGGATGGCGCCTTGTCTTCAACAAGAAAATGAAAGGTTCCTTACTCTCCAAGGACGCAGCCCTGGTTGTCGGTAAAGGTTTGGAAGATGGCTGGCCCAAAGACGCTCGAAGCTGTCGTCTTCCCGTCGGTGACTATTTGCCTGCTATGCTGAATATAACATTCGGGTCCCTGCATATTAATATCTCGGATAATTACCATTCAGACGGCAAACCACGTGACAGGGGTGGGAGTCCTGCGGTCTATGGCATAAAAATCAGAAAGAATAAGCCGTTTGTTTTGAATTTCTCCAATAAACCTGATGTCATTTTCGCATCCCCGGCTGCGAACCTTCGTCTTAAGCCGGGGGATGAACTGGACGTAAAAGCTGTCCTGGTTGACCCAAAACTGAACATTATGATTCGCGGCCTCGAGGCCAAGCCCTCTTACGCAGATTCTCTCTTGCTCGTAAAGCTATCTATAATAATCCTCATCCTGCCCGGAGCCTTGTGGCTCCTGTTGCCTAAACTGCGCCGGCGATATCGTTTCCTGCCTTTAATATCAGCATTGGGAGCCGTTGTCCTGATTGCCTGCCTTATCGCCTTGCCTGCTTTAGGCCCTAAAACAGGTTACGACAAGGTTGTGCCACGAGTCCTCATCACACGTACCAACGGCGAAAAGGTCACCGAGGGCGCCATGCCCTTCGGGTGAGACGGCACCTGCGGGTACTCGTGGCGAGTGCCAACCGACCTTAAACTAAACGGAAACGAAGAGACTTTCAACGTACAGGTTCAGTACGATACGCTGGAGCTTTACGGAAAAGTAACAGCAACACGGCAGATTGTGATTCATCAGGATTGAAAATACAGGGGCATAGAAATCTTTGTTTTTTTGTAACGCAAAAGACCGCTTTGCGTCTATAATATTAAATAGATGAGCAGCGAGAAAGGTATGAAAAAATGATATTCGCACAGAGCCCCAAATTCAGACGAATCAATCAAATTACAGTCATTTCACTTCTGTTGATAACTGCAGTATGTATATGCCCGGCGCAGGAGACCAATAAGCAGGATTCTGCCAAAGGCGAACTAAAGATCGAGGGTAAATATATTGAGCGGCTGGTTCTGAGGCAAAGAGATGGACGAACGCAAAGCTTAGACCATCCGGACGAAATCGTAAAATTGCCAGTGGGAGAATATCATCTGCTGGAGACACATCTGATAGACGGATACTCTTGCCGGAGTAATCGCACACCTTCTGGTGATTGGGTAACCATTGCCGAGGATAGGCCGGCAGTGTTAAAACTCGGTGCCCCTCTGACACAAACAGTGAAAGTTAAAAGACGGGGAAGTGCTCTTATATTGAATTATGAGCTGCTTGGTGGTGGTGGTGAAATATATACCAGCTCAGACAGGAGCAAACCGCCCACTTTTACTATTTATAAAGGGGACAAAGAAATAGCATCAGGCAAGTTCGAGTTTGGCTGAGGCGGCACATGCTCGTACTCGTGGCGAGTACCTCCAAAAACCTTTGGCAAATTCAGGATTGTCGCTTCACAGGATATCGGAATACTGGGAACAAAACAAAGTGCAGCAGTCATTTATAATTGGATGTGGCATTACTCAGCGCCAGGAGTGCTTTTGTGGCTGGCATTGATTGTTGCGTTTGTATTACCCAAGTCAAACCATGATCGCCGGGCGCTGCTTATCATTGCGCCGCTTGTGATTGTGAATCTATTATACCTGCTCTTAAAGAATATCTCAGGCATGTCTTCCTCAGTTGTCCAACAGTATGATATGCTGTTTCAATCTATATCTATAAGTATCACTGTAATGGGTTTGATAGCACATAAGCTTGGAAATCGCAATCACTTTCTCACATTTCTTCGGGCTCTTGCCCTAATGGCAGTCATTTGTCTGGTAGGCGAAATATCCTACTTCGGACTTAACTTTTCGCAGCAAACCTTCGAAACCCTGATAATGTCAATTATGTCGGCATTGGTAATTCTGCTTGGCTTTGTCCTGGCAGGTTGGCGATGCCGAATTCGTTACAGCAGCTTACGATTTATGCTATATCTTGCCTTCTGGACTATAGTGGTCTGTCTTGTGAGTATGTTTGTGCTTTTCTTCAGTATGTGTATTATTCAAAAAATAACTGTTTCCATTTCTTCAGTATTGATTATGATCCCCATAGTAAGCCTGATTTTAGGCGCCTGTTTATATGTTATTGTATTTCCCTTTATGATTTTGGCATTTTACAGTCCCTTTTTCCGAGAACGATTTTATGCATGTTTGCGTCTCAAATCGATGCCGACAACTGCAGCGCAGTCTGATACCAACCTCTCCTCTGAGCAATAAAGACAACGCCGGATAAGACTTGGAGACAGTAATCCGGTCTCAGAAAACACCGCTCGCGTCACAGCTCGAAGAAAGTGTAATCTTCTTCAACTTCACCCACGCATTTTTATCAGTGGCTATGCAGATTCTTTAATAGTGACGGATATTGTGAACCGTGCGGAGTATGGCAATAGCTGCAGCCATCCTTAATCCGTGAAAGGGCTGAGCCCAGGAATTCTTTTTTGTCGAATCCGGTGCCCATGGATTTCGCAGGAAAAGACAGGCCGTCAGGCGGCTGGCCATCGTGACAGGTCAGACAGAATTCCGTACGAGTACCCGTCCAGGGCTCAGCGCCACCGGAATCCGGGTCAATCAGACTTACGACACCGTTGCGATGTTTACTGTTGTCATGACATAACAGGCAGCTTTTGTCTGTAATCTCGCCGGAAATGTGCTTCGAAGCCAGATCAAATTCTCCTTCCGGTCCAAGGATTTGTCTGCGGCCATACACACCTTCGCGGGGATGGCAATCGACACACACCTCATCCTTTTCACCAAAGTCATCAGTACCAACTTCTCCTACATGGCAGTACTCACAGTTTTCATCCTTTACGTGGTGATAATCCGACTCACCGTGACAATCGATACACCCCTCCTGATGAGGCAGCTCTAAATCGATAGCAAACTTACCCGAACTGAGTTTACCTTTCCAAGCCCCTCGTGCGGGAGCCGGCTCGATTTGAGCCAGCGTATCGTCATTGACTTCGTTGTTGTACACAGCGCTGAATTGCCCCACAGCAAACACCGCCTGGTCGCCGGGAGCAACGACTGTACCTTCGACTTCGGCTTCAAAAGCTTTTCCGGGGGCAATCCTCTGAACCGGATTACTGCTCCTCGAACGCATTCGACTACCACCACCGGCTTTAATGCTCAAAGCCTGTCCGCTGCTATTAATAATCTCAATGTTTTTGGCAGCGTCGGCAGCTTTGTAATAGAAGTCAATTGGTTTGTCGGTCGTGTTCTCAAATATTAATTTGGCCGCAACTACGTCACCCATAACCAGTTTTTCCGGATCGATACTTAGCCCGCAGCGCAGACCGTTAACCGTCTGTCCCCATTGCGGCACCGGTGGTGGCGGCATCCGGCCGCCGTTGGCGATAAGTTTTTTCAGTACCCTTTCAACAGGCGGAAGTCTGAAATCAAAAGGCCCGGGCCCGGCGTAAAAGGCAACCTTGCCGTCAATATCAGTAACGGTAACCCGGACAGGCCAGGCCTTATAATCGTCATTGACCTTGCCGTCCATACCGTCTATGACCATCGGTATGGTAAATTTGTACCTGGCTACACACTCGCTCGCGAGAATAATCCGCTCATCAATATCTTTTGGTCTGCCGACGATGCCCGTTTTGTTGCCCTCTCTCAACATTTCAGGGTGGGCCTCGCGGATGTAAACAATCAGGAACTCGATATCTTCATTGTACGACGCGTACAATCTTTCCATGTCTGCTGCACGGGATGTAAACGGGGGTCACGTATAGCTCGACATAATCATGCAGACCGGTTTTTTACCCCGGAAGGATGATAATTTCACTGTATCGGTTTCGCTGATTACTCCCTGAGATTTTCCCGTTTCATCGGTTTCAATCACCAGTCTGGGCAGTTCGAAATCGGGTGGAAATTCTCCAATATTAATCTTGGGATTATAACCGCGAGGCATTTTGCTTTGTTGACCTTCGCCGATATTTGCTATCAGGGATACCAGTAGAAATACGATTGTCAACCAGAAGGGAGTGTTTCGGAAAGCTTTTCTGCAAACTTGTTTCATCGTTAACTCCTTATCCTAAATCAGTAGAACACTATATATTCTGCCGGATTTGATCCGCTAAATCAATAATAATTATCGCAGTTTACTCCCGTTTCTCAATATCGAGAGAAGTGTTTGTTTTTGAATTTTCAAAGATACTGCCGAGAGTCAATGCGCCCGGCTTGCAGCCGATGCACTCAAGGCAGCGAACGCACCGCGAATCATTCGGGCTCTTTTCCGGCTCTATGCCGTACTCGCACATTTTATGGCACTGTTTGCATTCGGTACACTGATAAGGATTAAATCGCAGGAAGAATGCGGATACACGATTGAAAAGTGAAAATATCGCACCAAGCGGACACAATATCCTGCACCACGGTCTTTTCATAAAGAAAATAGCTATTAAAAACAGCCCGAGGATAGTCAGCTTCAATGCGCTCGGCCAGATAATTTTATCGCCTCCAACCGCCTGGCCGACCATATTTGGCACCGCCGCTTCAAGCGCTCCGGCCGGACAGACCCGACAGACAAAAAGCCAATGCCCTTCGCCGAAAAAATAAGGTACTGCAAGCACTGTGACAATTAAAACTACATAACGCAAATTACCAGTCCATTTAGGCAGGTCGAACCTGGGTGTTGGAATTTTGGCGACAATATCCTGCAGAAAACCAAAGGGACAAACCCAGCCGCATATAAGAGTCCCAAATAAAACGCCGACCGCTATTAACAACCCAACTGCTATAAATGGAAAGATATGCAGTGCGCCGAACTGGGCGATGATTCCGATAGGACAGGCGAAAGTTGACAACGGGCACGCATAACAATGAAAAACAGGCGAGCAGACAGTGTGCATACGCAGACCCAATGGGTCCAGCCAAACCAGAAGGAATGCCGATTGCACCCACATCCGCCAGCCGAGAATTTTTGAAGCGAAATTGCTTAATTTAGTCTTTTCGACCATGGCCACCATGGTCCCCTTTTTAAGTGCCTCACGTAGCGCATGCTTGCGGAGATTGGCCGGTGTATGTTTGCTTAATCTTGCCCGACTCATCTCTCGTTAGGCCGCCAACTGAAGCATCTTTGATAAGAGCCGGTTCAGATTTGGCAACCGCCGGAGAACCGTCCTGGTTTTGGGGTAAAACGTTCGTAGAATGAAAAACCGCGCCGTACGTGATTAAAACCGCCCCGAGCAGAATAAACAGGAAAAAAACGATGATTTTTGTATTTTTTGTCAGCATGAAAACGACTTCTATTATTCAAATACTACATTCTGATTCATTATACTTTAATATCGGCCAAGGACAAGCAAATAGTCCTGTTTTATCCGGCCCGGAAATAAATGGCGGAGGCGAATGGGAATCGAACCCACCCGGGACCTTATCAGCCCCACACTGGCTTTGAAGACCAGGGGCACCACCAGGCACCAGTCACCTCCGTATATTTTTCCTATTTTATCAGCTACCATAGTAATGAATCTGCTTTGCCCTGTCAATGAGTATATGCCCCGTTTGAAATTGGCTTTGTTTGGGTTTGTTTTGGCTTTGCCAGGCCTTAAAATTGGCTTAAATTGGGTTTGTTTGGGTTTAAATTGGCTTTGAATTGGGTTTGTTTTTCCATGGGTATTATCCGTATATTCTTTGTAATCCTTTGCCAAGTCTAAACTTATGTCCATTTTGTCATTTTCAAAATTGGGTTTGTTTTGCATAATTTGCTTATAATTTCGTACGTAAGAATTCGTAGAGATTTGATAGTCGTTAGTGAATAGTCGTTTGTATTTAGTCATTAGTATTTGGTATATAGTCATAAGATTTCCTTAAGGGAATCCCGATGTAGACAATCCGGGACAAGTTTGACTTGGCTTTCCGGCCTGAACTTCGCCTACTGGCGATTTGCGTTAGCCTGCTGGCTAATATATGCGTATTATAACATATTACATGTAGAATTTCAATTGAAATCACAAAAAATCTCCGTGACTGCCAACTGTCTCCCTGAAGTTCAATGACGGCTGCGCCTATCTCACGAAGTAAACCCAAGATACAAACCACATAATAAAGGAGAAAGGTAGAATGGGCTCATTTTTTCCCCGTTTTTTCTTGCTCAACAGAGGGACAGCATCTATGATTGAAGATCGCGGACAGCTCTGAAGCGGTAACGTCGCGATTTGTGGTTTCATACTCGCCTGGGATGTTATACGGAAACCAGATAAACATTGTTGGGCGAGACCGGGAACCACCAGATATGTTTGAATGGAGGATTAGACAATGACGCGGCAACTACTTCACAGATTACTGCCTTGGGGATTTGCCCTTGCTATCATGAAAACCATCTTCCTGCTGACGCTGCTCACAGCAATCCTTTCGCCTTGCATCTCACTGGGGACGGAACCATCTGCTGCTCCGAATGACATTCGACGCGGAGTGACGCTCTACGTTTCCAAGCTGGGCGACAACACGGACGGGCGGAGCTGGAAAACCGCTTTCCATACCATTCAGAAGGCACTTAATGCCGTGCCCGATGACAAGGGCGGCCATAACGTCATTATCCGGCCAGACACCTATGTCGAGGCCAATTTAGCGCCGGCCCACAAAGGTGCAACAGCAGCATACAACAACCTGATCGGCGATTTCGACGGCAGTCACGGCTCCGGCGCCAAAGGCTGGACAGTAATCGATTCCGGAGATCCCGAAAAGGGATTCAAGAGCTGGGATTGGTGGGGGCCGATTCGCGCCTCTGACAAACATTGGCCGCATGGTAACAACCAGGAGACCTTCTCCAGCATCATCTGGGATCGATGGAACCTGCGTCATCTCTACACGGCTGGAGGAGACGCCGGCTTCTTCTGGGACCTCACCAACAAGAGCGGTGAGGGATTCACCGTTGTGGTCGAGGACTGTGTGGGCACGGGCCGCGCTTTCGGCGGCGGAGTGGTCTATCCGACGGTGCGAGAGAATGAGCCAAGCGTGTTTCGGCGGTGCTACTTTCTCGCCCTCGACTGGGTCGGTGATACTGCGGCCGTCCTGGTGGGAGGATGGGAGAAGGCGATGCCCAAATATCCCCACGTCGTTTTCGAAGATTGCACCCTTGTACATTCTGACAATGCTGTGGCCATTTCCTACGCCAGCGGCTGTGCTCGGGCGAGATTTGTCAACTGCCGCATGATCGTGCTGAACTTCACCCAGCCGGAAATGGGCGGGAAGTCCACGGGTATCATCTGTACGCAAGGGCACGCGCCCACTGGACGACTGCATGTCGATGTGGAGGACTGTATTCTGGCCGGTTACAGTGTCTTTACATCTGGAGAGGCGAGGAAAGCAGTAACTTATACGACCCGGGGTAAAACGAGAGCTTACGTGCAATTCAAGCAAGACGTGCCCGAAGGCTTCGAGCGGCTGGGGCTGTGGCCCACGGACCTGTTCTTTCAGATCGCCCCACCACGACTTCCCTCTCAATCCCCGGCGAACTCCAAGCGGCCCAAGTTGACGAAATTGCCCTTCGCTATGCCCAGGGCCATGGAGAACACGCCGGTCGTCTTCACAGGTGGCCGGCCGCTGCATGTGCTCAATTATCGCGATGACACCAAGAACAACACCGACGACTATACTAAGAGCATGTATCTCTACGCCATCGACCTGAACACGGGCAATGAATTGTGCCGCTTCGGCGAAGGTCACTCCTTCGCCAGCGCTTTTATGAACGGGCCGGAACTCCACGTGTTCGCCAGCGAAGGGAGCAACCATGACTGGTTCCAAAGCCTCTATCACTTCTCGAGCCGCGATCTCAAGACGTGGAAGCGCGAGCCGGCGATTCCGAGGGAAGGAAACGAGCACCTTTTCAATGCGTCTGTATGCCGCGATGAGAAGGGCTTTCTGATGGCTTATGAGTCGAACAAGCCCGTGCAGTTTTGTTTCAAGTTCGCCCGGTCCGGAGATCTGTCGCAGTGGGAGAAGATGCCGGGTCTGATCTTCACCGGTGTGAACCACGAATACAGCGCGTGTCCGGTGATCCGATTTTTTTCGCCGTACTACTATGTTATCTACCTGCACTCGCCCATTAAAGACCACA
>JACKQG010000885.1_pt1 | contig 42331 bp, 44 predicted proteins | sample 8237621 | NCBI WGS metagenome assembly JACKQG01 (sample SAMN15677084, study PRJNA649215) | marine metagenome | biome: marine; feature: Black Sea; material: saline water; isolation source: suspended particulate matter (SPM) from the Black Sea western gyre | collected 2013-06-09/2013-06-10 | depth... | reverse complement strand
GGGTTGCGCTCGTTGCGGGACTTAACCCAACACCTCACGGCACGAGCTGACGACAACCATGCAGCACCTTGTACATTGTCCGAAGAAGGACTGGTTTCCCAATCTGTCATTGTACATTTAAGTCCTGGTAAGGTTCCTCGCGTATCATCGAATTAAACCACATGCTCCACCGCTTGTGCGGGCCCCCGTCAATTCCTTTGAGTTTTAACCTTGCGGCCGTACTTCCCAGGCGGTGCACTTAACGCGTTAGCTCCGTCACTGAAGGGGGTAAACCTCCAACAACAAGTGCACACCGTTTACGGCTAGGACTACGAGGGTATCTAATCCTCTTCGCTCCCCTAGCTTTCGTCCATGAGCGTCAGTATCAGTCCAGAGAGGCGCCTTCGCCACCGGTGTTCTTCAGGATATCTACGCATTTCACCGCTACACCCTGAATTCCCCTCTCCCCTCCTGTACTCTAGTCCTGTAGTTTCGAATGCAATTCCACGGTTAAGCCGTGAGCTTTCACATCCGACACACAGGACCGCCTGCGGACCCTTTACGCCCAGTAAATCCGAACAACACTTGCCACCTCTGTATTACCGCGGCTGCTGGCACAGAGTTAGCCGTGACTTTCTTCTGAGGTACTATCAAACAGAGAACGTATTAAGTCCCCTGCACTTACTCCCTCAGGACAGGAGTTTACAACCCGAAGGCAGTCGTCCTCCACGCGGCGTCGCATGTTCATACTTTCGTACATTGACAATGATTCTCGACTGCAGCCTCCCGTAGGAGTCTGGGCAGTGTCTCAGTCCCAGTGTGGCCGGTCACCCTCTCAGGTCGGCTACCCGTAAGCCTTGGTAAGCCATTACCTTACCAACAAGCTGATAGGATATGGGCTTATCTTAGAGTGGCAGGTCCGAAGATCCCCACCTTTACATAAGGTCTCATGCGAGACCCGAGCGCATCTGGTATTACCCACCCTTTCGGATGGCTATCCCAAGCTCTAAGGCAAATTACCCATATATTACTCACCCGTTCGCCGCTCTCATAACAAGATTCTCTTCCGAAGAATTGAACCAAGTTAATCCCGCTCGACTTGCATGCCTAATCCACGCCGCCAGTGTTCGTTCTGAGCCAGGATCAAACTCTCCAATAATTTACTTGGAAACATTTTGAAACATATACTTAAAACAAATCGCACCATTTCTAAATCGAAATGGCGATCGTGAGTCATTCAGTTTTCAAAGATCAAAAAAAATCACCAACATGGTTACCTGATACAACAGGCTTCTCTGTTGGAGCGGCGAGTAACCTACGCAAACTGCGCAGGTGGGTCAACCGCTTTTTTCATTTATTTTTTAGAACAATTTCCTGTTCAATTCTCACTCGCTTTACAGCGTGTTTTGTTTTGAACAAGGCGGGTCATCATACGCACATCAGTTTGCTTGGCAACCCGTTTTTTAAATTATTTTTTAGAACAATGTCCTGTCCGATTTCGACCGGCTTTGCAGCCTGTTTTGTTTCGAACAAGGCGGGTGATAGTACGCACAAAAAAAAATCGGACAACCCCTTTTTGCCTTTTTTTTCGCAACAAACCAAAAAACCACTAAAAACCCAATAAAACCGCCACAAAACAACCTCAAATAATATTTGGTTTTCTCTCAAAATCGATAAAACCGGCGCAAAACAAACAGTTGATTTAGGCGCAAAGGCTTTACAGACAAAGCTTTGCAACGATTAACGCGCGGCTTCACCCATTAAAAACCCCCTCTCAAAACTAAGAAATCCCGCAAAACCGCTGTTTTTCGCTGTTCCAGCCCCTATCCCCATCATGCTACATTCCCTGCGTGAAACTCGATTATTCAGCCATAAACAATGCTCTGGCCACAGGATCCTGCAAGATCGGGACCCTGCCGCCCTCTGCACAGGCCTATTTGGGCACTGCTTTACTTAAAGAAAAACCGCAGCTATGGATCGTTGACAGTTTCCAAGCACTGGAAAAACTGGCCGACAGCTTCCGCACACTGAACCAAAAGCATCAAAATAAGGTATTTGTTTTCCAAGGTTTGAAAACCGGCGACATGGAACTCACCGGGCAAAGCCTGAATGCACTGCAGTTCCTTGCAAGCCATCCAACCGAACCCTTCGTATGCATCACCCTTTTCCAATGCCTGGAAACAAAAGTTCCAAGGTTCGGAAAAACCGAGGTTTTAAAGGTCGGCGACAGCGTAAACCCCGATGAACTTTTCCAAACACTGGAAACCCAGGGTTATACCTTAGACGTGGAAGTCTACGAAAAAGGCACCGGCGCGCGCCGCGGCGGCATTGTTGATATATGGCCGCCCAACGCAGAACACCCCGTGCGCATTGAGTTTTTCGGCAACGAAATCGACAGCCTGCGCACCTTCGACATCCTCACTCAGCGCTCTATAGAGAAAGCCAGCACCCTCGAAATCCTGCCCCTCAATGCTAAAGGTGAAATCTCGCTGGAGGAATTACTGCCCGAAAATACGTTTAGAATAATTGTAGGACAGGCTTCTCCGAACACGGAGAGCCTGTGCTCCACACGCTCCCGAATACGGGAAGCGTGTCCTACAAACACCATTGAGATCGGCTGCGTCACCACCGACACCACCCCCATCGACCTCGCCTTTTACGAAACCAACTTAAAGCCCGTCAGCGAGTTGCACCGCCCCGCCGCCGCCGAACAGCAGCGAAAACTTTTTTTCCAAACCTTGGGAAAAATGGCCTCGAATAACTGGACGGTCGACATCTACATGGAAACCGAAGGCTCGCGAGATCGCATAAAGGAAGCCTATTTCCCTAAAGCCCAAAGTCTAAAGTCCAAAGTCTCTCTTCACGTCGGCCTTCTGCATGGAAGTTTTGTTCAAGAAAAGGCGAAGCACCTCGTTATAACCGAAGCCGATATCTACGGCTACGCCGCCAAAACAGCCCACATGCGCAAAAAGGGTGCGCCGCCGCAGGCCTCCGGCGCGCGCGTTGCGGAATGGAGCGACATCCAACCCGGCGAATTGGTCGTCCATGCCGACCACGGCATCGGCAAATACATGGGCGTCATGGAAATGGAAATGGCGGGACGGAAGCAGGAAATGCTTCTGATCGAATACGCCGAGGGAGCACGCATTTATCTGCCGACCGGCCAGACTCATTTATTAACGCGCTACATCGGCATGGGTAACGCCTCCCCCGCCCTGCACACCCTTAAAGGAAAACGCTGGCAGAACGACCGCGCCAACGCCGAAGAAGCCATCGAAGACCTCGCCGCGCGCCTGCTCGAAACACAGGCCGCGCGCGCCCTGAAAAAAGGCCACGCCTGCGGAGAAGATACCCACCTGCAAAGCGAGTTTGAAAACTCTTTCCCCTATATGGAAACAGCGGATCAGCTCTCCGCCATTGCCGCCGTGAAAGGCGATCTCCAATCCGCCCTGCCCTCCGACCGCCTGATTTGCGGTGACGCCGGCTACGGCAAAACTGAAGTCGCCATGCGCGCCGCCTTCAAAATGGTGATGGAAGGCCGGCAGGTTGCCGTGCTGGTTCCCACCACGATTCTGGCGCAGCAGCACTTCGACACCTTCACCGAACGCATGGCCGCCTTTCCCGTCTGCGTTGAGATGCTCAGCCGCTTCCGCACCAAAGCCGAGCAGAACGAAACCATCCGCCGCCTGCGCGAAGGCGAAGTGAATATTGTGATCGGCACACACCGCCTCGTCTCTAAGGATGTGCAGTTCGCCGATCTCGGCCTGGTGGTGATCGACGAAGAGCAGCGCTTTGGTGTACGCGCCAAAGAGCACCTCAAACAGCTGCGCAAAGAGGTCGATGTACTGACCCTGAGCGCCACCCCCATTCCGCGCACCCTGTATATGGGACTCACCGGCGCGCGCGACATGAGCACCATCTCCACGCCGCCCCAAGAACGTCAGCCGGTGGAGACCATCGTACTCGAAGAACACGACGACATTATTAAAGGCGCCATCGAACATGAAATCGCCCGCGACGGGCAGGTGTTCTTTCTCCACAACCGCGTACAAACCATTCACAAGGTGGCACAGAAGATTGAAGGACTCGTTCCAGAGGCGCGCGTGGAGTATGCCCACGGTCAAATGAGCGAAAAACAGCTCTCCGACATTATGCACCGCTTTGTGCGCGGGCTGTTCGATGTGCTCGTCTGCACCACCATCGTCGAAAACGGCGTCGACATTCCCAACTGCAACACCATTCTCGTCGACCGCGCCGACCGCTTCGGGCTGGCCGACCTCTATCAGCTGCGCGGACGCGTCGGCCGCGCCCGCCGCAAAGCCTACGCCTTCCTGCTGCTTCCGCCGCACGGGGCGCTCTCCGACGATGCGCGTCAGCGCATTGAGGCCCTGAAAAAATACACCGGCCACGGCACCGGCTTCCGCATCGCCATGCGCGACCTCGAAATCCGCGGCGCGGGCAACCTGCTCGGCGCCAAGCAGAGCGGACACATCGCCGCCATTGGTTTCGATCTCTACTGCCAGCTGCTCAAACGATCCGTCGCCCGCCTGCAAGGCAAAAAAGTGCCGCCAATCATTGATGCCTCGGTTGACCTCGATTTCCTGAATCGCTCTCCTTCTTTCAAAGCAGGCGGGACGCCTGCGATACGTACCGCAGGCGTCCCGCCTGCTACAGATGACAAAAACGGCGCCTACATTCCCTACGACTATGTGGACGACGAAAACCTGCGCGTGAAGCTCTACGGCCGCGTTTCTTCTCTCGCCGTTGAAATTGAAGTGCGCGAATTAAAGAAAGAATTCGCCGACCGCTTCGGCAAGCTGCCCGCCCCGGTCCAGAATCTTTTCGAAATCGCCCGCATCCGCATTGCGGCGGCCCATGCCGGCATCAAGGTCATCCGGGTGAATGAAGGCAAAATCATGTTAATACGCAACGGCGAGCCCATCATGGTTGAAGGACGTTATCCGAGACTAAAAGCTTGGGGTGTAGAACCTTGTTCTACCGCCCCGCGCACCGCCGCCAGCCGCCTCAAAGAAATCCTTGAGCTGGTCAAACAGTCCAAACCGTAATTTTTTTCACCACAGAGTAGGCAGGATCAGTTTTTCGCACAGAGAGAACGAAGATAAGAAAGAGATTTCAGCTACCGGGCTTCCTTTTCTCATCAAAAGCCGAACCGCGGCGTTTTTTGACAGGATAAACAGGATATACAAGATGATTTATAATCCTGTAGATCATGTAGCTAATCCTTTGCGCGGCCTTCGCAACAGCGAAACAGGTTCAAGGGTGGCTTTTAACAGAAAGAATTTGATCAACACGATGGGACTCTTTTGTTCTCCGATCCTGATTATCCTGTTATCCGGTCAAAAATATTGGTTGCGACTATGCCACGCTGTGCATTCTATGGTTAACTTTACCAATGAACCCGGAACTGAACCAATTTATTGAGCGCTATACCGAGTTGGAGCGCGAGGTGCAGCAACTCGTCACCGGGCTGTGTAACTCTCTCTGCTCCCAGTGCACCCAGATCTGCTGCCGGGCCGACATCTGTGAAGAAGCAATCCAAAGCCCCTTTCTGCGTCTGATTAACAAACGGACAGATCTCGACAGCGATGCGTACGGATTTTTAACGCCGACCGGATGCGGAATCGACATCGGCCGCCCGACGGTCTGCTACGAATATTTCTGCTACGACCACCTCTATCATCAACTCGATGAGACCCATGAAAAGGTGATGAAGGTTCTGGGTGCCCTGCCCGCCCATGCCACCCACAATGCGCTCGGTGATGCCCCGCTATCCGAAATTCTTCAGGAAGAAAAGCTCGAGCAAGTGGATTTCCAAACCTTGGAAAAAAATCTCGATGAATGTTTCCAGGCATTGGAAATCATTAAGACCTTCTATGACGAAGAAACCCTGTCGGATAATGCCGACAGGGTTCTCGATCGAATCACTTTCAGCGAAGAAGATATTTAATGTCACACATAAACTCACGATCGTGAGTTTATGCGTGACTCCAAATCGCAGCTAAAACTTCAGGTCTGCTTTAGCGAGACGGGCGGCTAGTTCGTTAAGCACGCGCTCGTCGTCGGCATCACCCGCTGATTCAAACACAGCACCGAAGCGCACGAACGGGCCGGTATTGTCCCACGGCACCGTGGAAATGCCGAAGTTTTCAATCAGATAGAGCGACGCCTCTTCCGCATTGGCAAACTCAACATCGCCCGCGCCTTTGGGCGCTTTGACGTAGAGGTAGAAGGTTCCGCCGGGCATGGAGGCGTTAAAGCCGACGCGCTTAAGGACATCGACCATTTTGCGCAAACGAACTTCGTAGTGCGCGCGCACGCCTTCCGCGAGGCTTTCGTCGTCGATACCGGCGCAGGCGGCGTGCTGAATGGCTTTAAACTGTCCGCTGTCGCAGTTGTCCTTAATGGTGGCCAGTGCATTAACCGCCCGCTCAGCACCACAGAAGAAGGCCAGACGCCAGCCGGTCATGTTGTAGGCTTTGGACATCGAATGCAGCTCGAGGCAGCATTCCTTCGCGCCGGGACGCTGCAGAATCGATTTGCGCTCGCCGTCATAAACGAGCGTGGCGTACGGGGCATCCTGCACGATGAGGATGTTGTGCTTCTGCGCAAAGGCGATCAGCTCGTCATAAAACTCATCCGTAGCCACCGCGCCGGTCGGGTTGTTGGGATAGTTGATGTAAAACAGCTTGCAGCGATCCGCTAGCGCCGGATCAATTTTTCCAAGATCCGGAAGAAACGCGTTTTCTTCGAGCAGCGGAATGTCGACCACTTCGCCGCCGAGGTATTTAGTGTGCGTGGCCATCACGGGATAACCGGGAACGGTCTGGAAAATCACATCACCGGGATTCACAAACGCAAGCGGAAGCATCGCCAGTGCCGGTTTGGTGCCGATGCTGTGGTTGATTTCGGTGGCGACATCGAGCTCGACGCCAAAGAACTCCTTCATATAGGTGGCGGCAGCCTGTTTGAACTCCGGAATGCCGTTATCGGCATAGCCGCGGTTTTCCGGCTTATCCACTTCCACCTTCAGCGCCTCGCGGATCGGGGCTGGCGCCATTTGATCCGGCTCCCCCACCCCGAAGTCGAGAATCTCCAAATCGGGATTCTGCGCGCGCGCTTTGGCTTTGGCGCGTTTGATTTTTTCGAATTTATAAATTTCGGTTGATTTGCCGAACTGCTCGCCGCCAATGCGGTTCGCAAAAAGTTTTTCTACGTTCATTCTCGCTCCAATCTCTGTTTAAAAAATATCACTGTCATCCCGATGCCCCTGAATAGGCGACCCTTTCGGAATCAGGCGATCCAACTGCTTTTCAAATTCCTCCAGAGAAAACTTCGCCAGGGGGATGCTCGCGTCCGTGTTTACAAGAACTCCGTTTTCAATGGAAACATTCTCTCTAAAAAACCCGATTACAATTTTCTCTGCATTCATATCCGCACTGAGAAAAACAATATCGACCACCTTTTCGCCATGACCGGTAAACTCTTTGGAAAAAGCGTACTGTATGTTACGCGCATAATCCCCATGCTGCGTGACCTCCTCGTCGTTTGCGGAGTGTCTATAGCCCCGCTCCGCGAGAATTTTTTTCATGCTCTGTTGAAAAAACATACGTTTTGTTCCTCTCAGTCCTTCAAAGGATAAGGACGGTATTAAAAACTCAACGGTTTAGCAAACGAGGAATTATTCGGGATACGAGATACGGGATACGGGATACGAGATGTGAGATGTGAGATGCGGGATATGAGCATCCTGTATCGCGTATCTCAAATCCTGCATCTCGGAACTACAGAAGGTTGGCCGCCTTTTCGGCCAGATCCGACCGGACGCCTTCGGTAAACAGCATATGAGCCGCCAGCTCCTCACCGCGGAATTTTTCAACCACCGCGCTCAGGCCGTTGGAAAGACTGTCCACATAGGGGTTATCAATCTGATAAAGGTCCCCGGTCAGGATAATCTTGGTGTCGTGCCCGACGCGGGTAATCACCGTTTTCACTTCCAGCGGCGTCAGATTCTGCGATTCGTCCACAACCATAAACTGATTCGGGATACTGCGACCGCGAATATAGGTGAGCGGCTCCACATCAATCAGCGGATTCGATGCAATCACATCCCCGCCCTTCTTATTCTGCGCATTGGTGTTGCCGGTGCGGCTGTGAACAATCAGCGCAAGCGCATCGTGAATCGGCTGCATCCACGGATCGAGTTTCTCCTCCACGGAGCCGGGCAGATACCCCAGATCTTTACCCATCGGGAAAATCGGGCGCGAAACCAGCAGGCGCTTATACTGCTTGGTATCCATCACCTGATGATGGCCGGCGGCAATCGCCAGCAGCGTCTTGCCGGTTCCGGCCTTGCCGCACAGAGTGATCAACTTGATTTTATCGTTGAGCAGCGCATCCATCGCAAAACGCTGTTCGCGGTTGCGCGGCGTAATCGGCGCATTGTTATCGATCGTCAGCAGTTTCACCACGCGGTGTGTCTCAGCATCATAACGGCCCAGCATCGTCTGCTTGGGATCGGTCGGGTTCTGCAACGTCACATACTGGTTGGGATATAACTCGTCCATACCGGGAATCACCGCGTGACCCTCCTTGGCAAAAAAGCCAATCGCTTCGGAGTCCGCATCCAGCACCGCCTGCCCGGAATACATTCCGTCCGGCTCGTGGTGCTTACCGTTTTCATAATCCTCGGCCTCAAGTCCCAGCGCATCCGCCTTTAAGCGCAAATTGATGTCCTTACTGACCACCGTGCACTTCACATCCGGCTGACTCTTCTGCAAATCCATCGCCATCTTCAAAATCAAATCGTCGGCGGACAGATTCGCTCCGAACGGATTGTCTTTGTCGGCAAAAATCACTTGGATCGAACCGCCCTTATCGAGCTTTACGCCGTCGGACAGACGGCCTTTCTTGCGCAGCTCGTCGAGCATGCGCGAAACGGTGCGCGCATTGCGCCCGCGCTCACTCAGCTCCCTTTTAAACCGGTCAATCTCTTCGAGAACTTTCAGGGGAATGATCACCGCATGTTCATCAAACTGATAAATGGATGTGGGATCGTGAATCAGAACATTGGTATCGAGGACAAAATTTTTCATTCACCCAATATAGATACTAAATGCGCCCGACAAAAGCCGATTCTCCAACGCGTGGAAAAATCCTGACTTTAAACTGCCTTTTGCATTCTAGCTGGTCCGAGCTATGGCTGTTTTTTGACAAGATTAACCGGATGAGCAGGATCTTTATAAAAAAACATCTGCATCCGGTTGATCAGCATTTAGAACTTCATGAAAGGCGATATATAAAGGACATTTCATAAAAACCCACTGAGGACCGAGAAATCCGCCCCGCCTGATTAACAAGATCCCCTATCCTGTCCATCTTGTTAATCCCGTCAAAACATGACCTGAATCAGTCTTTTCCTTTATGCTGATTTAACCCCATCCAACAAAACCCTATCAACGCATGGAAAAATCCCATCAAAATAGGCTCTTTGTAGGCTTTTGGTAATGGGAAGGTTTGAGCAGGAGAGTTTTTAGACCAGCCGTCGCCGTAAGCTATGGCTTGGCACGCAGGATTGATCGGAAATCTTTGCGTTTTCTGCGTTCCACGCCGTTGGCGTGGCAAGCTTTCGCGGCAAATTTTTTTTATGTGTTTTTATTATCGAGCGAGAGATTGATAACAACCGTTTTTCAGGCCAGTCAATTCAAAAGAAAACAGCAGTGGCTGTGATCGAACAGGTTTATTTAACAGCATCCTGTAGATCTTGTTAATCCCGTCAGAAAAAAGCAGTCGCAGAGCCACCATAAAAATATTCGAAGCGCCTCAGAGCAGGCGGAACAGCGCGGCCATCAAAATAAAGAACAAACCGAGCAGGATCTTGGAAACCACCACATTCTTACGGCTCCACGCCAGCAGGGTTTCGGTTTTCAGGCCGAAATAGACGGCCACGAACACCACCACCAGCGGCAGAATAAAGAGAACATTGTAGGCAAGCAGATAGAACCACGCCCGGGACTCGCCGAACGCGCTGTCCTTTAGAATCAGCACCAGCGTCGGAACATAGACCTGACCGGTACAGACGCTCTCAAGCGCCGTAACCGCTATGCCGATCATCAGCCCGCCCCAAATCAGATGTCCTGTCTTCAAGCCGCGACGCATGACAGAATGGATCCGCTTCTTCATGCCAGTCGAAAGCTGAAGCGTCACATCATGCCCGTCATGGCTTTTGCGGAAACGGACCGCATCGCGGAACGAAAAAACAGCCGCCGCCAGTAGCAGCGCGGTCATCCCCCACTCCACCGCACTGCGCAGCGCGGTGAAGCCGGAAAAAAGATGCAAAAAACGCAACAAGCCGAAGCCTATCGCCAGATAGGTCAAAAACGAGGCCAGGCAGAACGAAACGCCCAGCAAAATCAACTGCCGGCTCCGAACCTTCGAAACGGCCAGTAGACTCATAAAAAAGACCAGTGTGGAAATGGCGCAGGGATTGATTCCGTCCAGCAGCCCGGCAATGAGAACAGCCGACAGTGTAAACCCATTGAACCGGCTGCGAATCACATCTTCATCCGGTTCAGAAATAGATGACGGCTCCGCACCGCCTGAAAGCAGCTGATCCACTTCCACAAAAAAGGCTTCTGGATTTCCCAGCGGATTACCAAAAGCGTGCAGCCCGTTCAAAACCAGATAGGCACGCTCCGGGCCGGGATGACCGGATTGATGCTCCATCTGCAAAAGATGAACCAGATTGCTCTCAACCCCGATGTCGCGATGGACTACCGGAACCCGCTGCTCCAGCTGCGGAAGAATTTTGGCTTCGATCTGCTCACACGCCTCACAGCCAGGCTCAAAGAAAAACTCCATCTGCGCTGCAAACACTGAGCTCCACCAAACGGCGGACAGCGTAAACAGAATTAAAATCAGTTTTCTCATAACCATTGGGGTCAGTCCTCGCATTTAAGCATTTCTGTCCATTTTCGCAAAGAGCTACCTGATGAAGTCGCGCGCATCTTGGCGATATATCGGGGAACATTAGCCGGATGACCCGATTTAAGTCGCTCTGCAATCCATTTATTACTCACATGGGTTCGCTTTTTAAGCATCCAGATCAAAGCCACCTTTTCATCTGATCCTTTCGGCATTTCCGCCAGCATCTCTTCATGTATACCCATGGTTTTAAGGCCGTTCGCGAGTAGCTTTTCCGCTTCCGTTTCGTCGTGGAGGACAACTTCCTTTCCTGCAAATGAATCGCGCCGTCCTCTGACACCAATCACCTCGTCAAGTTTCTCCAGCATAGTTTCCTGAAACAATTCGCTCCCGAAACACCATCCTCGTCGAAGTTCCGCCCAACGCGCATCCACTTCCTGCGGGTTCGAACTACATGCAATTTCCAACACCCGCTTCTGCATAATCCGCTGATAAGCACTGCGTCCAGCCGCAGTATCCTCCTGTCCGGAGGCCCCCAGCCCGCGATCCACCCGCAACCAGCCGGGACGCTTCGCGGGTTTCAAATACAAGGGATAGCTGCTCCATGGGAAATTAGATAGTTTTCCACTCTCCAGATCAAACAATCTGGCTCGAGCCGGGTTCAGGTGAATGTAGCTACTGAGAATAGAAAAATAGTCGCCGCTGTCGGCCTCTACCGGAAGCGCTTTATAGCGCCCCTGAAAAAGATGCCCCCAGAGTTTGTGTCGTGCATTGAACCGTTGCGTGTACGTCCCCTGTAACCATTTCATACCGACAACCAAATTAGCATGAGGCGTTTCAAGCAAAAGGTGGTAATGGTTGCCCATTAAAACGAAAGCGTGCACCAACCAGCCTGTCTTGGCACACGCTTCTCCCAGTGTATCTAAAAAGGTCTCGCGATCTTTATTGTCCCGATAGATCGCATCCTGATGGTTCCCCCGGCTCATCACATGGTAAACCGCACCGGCATATTCAATTCGTGGTTTTCTAGGCATCGCAAAGGAACCTAATTCGCCACACCACCCATGTCAATGCTTAAATGCGAGGACTGACCCCTTTCCTCTTTCCTATTATAAAGTGTTACCTATGTACCCGGTGTATCTGTTACCTATGTGCCCGGTTCAGACCTTCTTCGGTTTTCTTGTCCAAATCGACGACTGTAATTTTGAGATTTGTTCCTCTCCCCCCCTGAAGTACTCTGCAAAAATTTGAATCACTACCATCATCATGATGCCATATAAACTTGTTGTCCGTTACAGTAACGTAACGTGGACTGTCAAGGTCAACTCCAGGATAATAAAGAAACACAATGCTTTCGTCTTTTTTATACCGCTCCCATTTCCCGCAAACACTCTCATGCGAATTCATATCTAAAAATGAATTATCATCAAAGAATACAATCATAAATTTGTCATTGTCACATATCCATGCTCCAAGCTGCTTATCAATTTTCTTGTTTCCGAATGAATCACCATTCGCCAAAACAGATGAACACCCCATAATGAACACGGACATGAGAAGTAACAAAAAAACGCGATGAGCAAAAAATGTGAATGGAATATATTGAGTATGCTTGGCCTTATTGCAACTAATTGTCTTCATTTTTTGTCTTCTTTCTTATCTTCATCCGCTCTTTCTTGTGCAAGTTTATCAATAGCAATGGCCTGCTCAGTGTCAGTTTTAAGCCCACTTGCTTCCTTCCCAGTTCTCATTACATTATCCGTTCCCAACGAAGAACCATTATTTTGGGGGTCATGCTCATTAGATTTACTTGGCATGGTATTATTGGGGTCATTTTCCCCAGGATGACGAAGTCCCAAATTATGTCCAAGTTCATGAGTAATAACTCCCGCTATAGCATCTAGTTGAGCTGCTGCTGAAGCCGTTAATCCACCTGGAGCTGCTTCTGCAACTCGACTCATATTAACTCTGTGCCCATATCCCCCGGTCACTTTTCCGTCTTTGCCGGGGTCGGCGTGCCCTTTAGCTGAATAGCCTTCGACAGGAGATGGGATGTTATCTACAAGACTAGATCTAATGTCTCCCGCTTTAACATCATCGACAGAATCCTTGAAGCTGACAGTTGCTGCTATAGACCATGTAACGTTTCCTCCCGTCGTTGGATCTTTTCCACTTCCAGAATATGTACTTTCAACCACTGATTTAACCTGGTCCGAAATACCAGATTTAAATTGATCAGGTAATCGGGCATTTGGATTACTTCGACAATCAATTATATTTATAGTCACAATGAATTTAATGTTCAGATTACCCGCTGCATCACGAGAACGCTCCGATGACCACAATCCAAGCGCATCAAACTTAGTGATTGGATTACAGTGGACATAGCAGTAGATGTTCGGGCCATCTTTGTACCCAATAGGATCACGAGTCATGAAGGTTCCGGTGTCGAGGTCGCGGTAGCGCATGCCTTCGTTAAGGAGGCCTAGATCGGTCTCTTCTTCTTTGGTGTTGGCCTTTTGGCGGTCGGGGTCGCCACTGCCATCTTCCGGCCATTCGTAGGGTCGTGTGCCGTACGCCTCGTACAGTGCGAATGATGTAAGTGCTCCGTTCATATCACTGCGGGCGATTACATCACCGCGATGATTGGCGTGCGAGCAGATAATACTGGGTTCTTGGTTCGGGGCACTGGGGTCTGGGTGCTTGAGGGAGTAGACCATGCCGCCGACTCCGCCGCCCATGCCTTCGCCGCGGATGAATTCGGTGGTGAGGCTAGACAGCTGCGGAGAGCTGTTATATTCCTGGACACTCAGACCTCCGTCAAAAACGTGGAGGGTGGTTGAGACCATTGGCAATGCACGGAGATAGCGACGAGAGCGGTAATCGTAGGCGAAAACGTAAGTCGGAGTAATGTTGACTCCATTGAATACGATTGTGAGGCGGTTGTCTTCGTCGTAGGTGTAGATCGTCGTGGCAGGCGAGACGCCTGCGGTACTTACGGTTTTGTTGGTGCGGGCGCCGTTGGCGTCGTAGGCAAACTCAACCACATTCGTAGCAGGCGAGACGCCTGCGGTACATTCGATGTAGCCGAGCATCTGGTTGAGGGCGTTGTTGGAATACACCGTTGAAACCGTGGCAGGCGAGACGCCTGCGGTACTAACCGTTTTGGAGAGGCGGTTGTCGGCGTCGTCCCAGATGTAGGCGGTGGAGTTAGTGGCAGGCGAGACGCCTGCGATACAAACCGTTTCATTGGTGAGGCGATAGCGGTCGTCGTATTCCCATGTAGTGACGGCGTCCTGCGCTTTATCGTTGAGGGCCCACGACTGCTGCACCATTTCACGGGCGGAGCCGACGGCGTCGTACTGATAGGTCATGGAGAAGCTGCCGTTGCTGGTCATATTGGTGGTGGTCATGGTGAGCAGACGACCCATGGCGTCGAAGGTGCGGAGTTCCTCTACGCCGGTCGGATACTGGCGGTAGACGGGGTGACTGTTGAGGTCGTAGGCATACGTCGTTAAAGCCGTTGAATTCGTTAAATCCGTTGAAATCGTGGCGATGCGGTTTAGGGCGTCGTATGTCCAATCAACGGAGCGACCGGTGATGCCGTAGATGGCGTTGGTGCGGTTCCCGTTGAGGTCGTATTTGTACTGATGCGTGACCCCTACTGAGGTTTCGGACGAAACGCGATTGAGTGCATCGTACCGGTATCGCTCGGGGTTATCCATGATTTTGTCGAAATTCTTTGATTGCAGTTGAACCGCACTAGGCAGGATCTGGCTTAGCCACAAAAAACACAAAAAGGCACAAAAAAAACCGAGCTACCGCAGACAGGCTGCCTCCTTCGCCAAGGCTTCGGCGGCCAGGGGAAGCCTGTCCCACTTTCAGAGCTTAAACGAGCGTGAGAATGTCAGGGGCGGTTTTGCCAACAGCGACGGTGTGTTCGAAGTGAGCGGAGTTGCTGCCGTCGGCAGTGACGGCGGTCCAGTTGTCGTCGAGCACGTTGACTTTGGCGACGCCGATGTTGACCATCGGTTCGATAGCGAGGGTCATGCCGGCTTTGAGCACAGGGCCGCGGCCGGGTTTTCCAAAGTTTGGAATCTGCGGGTCTTCGTGCATGGAGCGGCCAATGCCGTGGCCGACAAATTCGCGCACAACGGTGAGTCCGGCGTCTTCAACAACGGTTTGAATGGCATGGGAGATGTCGCCGAGGCGGTTGCCTTCAACCGCCATAGCGATTCCGGCGTCGAGCGAGGCTTTGGTGATATCCAGCAGGTGCTGGTCTTCCGCGCTGATTTCGCCGGCACCCACCGTGACGGCGGTGTCGCCGATGAATCCTTCGAAGGTGATGCCGGTGTCGATGCTGACGATATCGCCTTCATGAATGATGCGGCCGCCGGGAATGCCGTGCACCACTTCATCATTAATGGAAACACAGATCTGTCCGGGATAACCGTGGTAGCCATAAAAAGCGCTGACCCCGCCCATTTCGCGGATCATGTTCTTCGCAAAATTCCCGAGCTCAAGGGTGGCCAGGCCCGGTCGGACCATTTCGGCGAGTGCGGTGCGCAGGCGGGCGGTCATTTGATTCACCCGCCGCATGGATTCAATTTCTGAGGCGGATTTGATGATGATCATCGCGAATCCCTTATGCGTTCAGCGCGGCGAGCGCAAGGAGTTCGGAGTTTTTCGCGGTGCTGCCAGCATCGATATCGTGAAGGATGCCGAGATTCTTATAGAAGTCGATCAGCGGAGCGGTCTGCGTTTTGTAGACTTCGAGGCGATTCATGACGGTTTCTTCGTTGTCGTCATCACGCTGAAAAAGCTCTCCACCGTCCAGGTCGCAAACGCCCTCTTCTTTGGGGGGCATGTTGACCACATGAAAGATGGCGCCGCAGGTTTTGCAGGTGCGTCGACCGCACAGGCGCGGGATGAGTGCTTCGGGGTCGGCCACCAGATTCAGAACGTGGGTAATGGTTCCGCCGATTTCAGCAAAGAAGGTTTGAAGACCTTCGGCCTGCTCAATGGTACGGGGAAATCCGTCGAACATTAATTTGGCATCTGCAGCTTTCTTACCGATCCGCGTTCTGATGATCTGGAGGATCAGGTCGTCGGAAACCAGTTTGCCGGCATCCATGCAGTCTTTGGCTGCGAGACCCACATCGGTACCTTCTTTGACCGCAGCGCGAAGCATGTCTCCGGTGGAGATATGAATGAAAGAGGAGTCTTTTTTCAGAGCGTCCGCCAGCGTGCCTTTTCCGGCGCCGGGGCCACCAAGCAGGATGATTGCTTCCATGGCCTACCTTCTTCCGGACTTGAGTTTTCCTTTTTTCAGGAAGCCGTCGTAATGACGCATCAGCAGATGGGATTCAATCTGGCGCATGGTGTCGAGCATCACCCCGACCATAATGAGCAGACTGGTTCCTCCAAAGAACTGGGCAACCATTCCGGGGATTCCGAACTGTTTAGACACAATACTCGGCAGGACCGCGATGATGGTCAGGAAGAGCGCCCCGGCCAGCGTGATGCGGGTCATGGTGCGGTCCAGAAATTCTGCAGTGGGTTTGCCGGGGCGAATGCCGGGGATATATCCACCACCCTTTTTCAGGTCATCGGCGATCTGAATGGGATTAAATTGTGTGGCAACCCAGAAGTAGGAGAAGAACAGGATCATCAGGCCGAAAACGGTCATGTAGAGCGGGGTGCCGTAGTTGAGCGCCGCGCCGATCTGTTTGGCCGTGTCCCAGGGCATCATGTTGAAAATTTTGGAGGGAAACATGAGAATGGCCTGCGCGAAAATGATCGGCATCACACCGGCGTAGTTCACGCGCAGCGGCATGAAGGTGTGCTGCCCACCATACACTTTGCGTCCAACGACCCGTTTAGCATACTGCACGGGAATTTTCTGCTGGGCCTGTGTCACCGCAATTACCCCGGCGATGACCGCCAGAATCATGATGCCCATAGTGACGGCCATAAAGGGTGAGTTGCGCATAACGCCGTCAATCGGCTTGAACATGTTGATCATGGCGCCGACCGCAGCCGGAAGGCGGCTGACAATATTGACGGTGATAATCATGGAAATTCCGTTGCCGATTCCGCGTTCGGTCATCTGCTCACCGAGCCACATCATCATGAGCGTGCCGGTGACCATGGTCATGGTGGTCAACAGCAGGAAGCCGAGGCCGGGAATCCGGACAATGGCCGGATCGAAAAATCCAAGCCCGTTGGCCATGAGCGCTTTGGCCAGAATAAAGGCCTGGAAGGCGCAAAGGACCACGGTGAGGTAGCGGGTATACTGCGTGATTTTCGCCTGGCCCGCCTCACCCTCGCGCTTCAGTTTTTCCAAAAACGGAACGACCGCGCCCATCAGCTGGATGATAATCGATGCGCTGATATAAGGCATAATGCCGAGCGCACCGACCGCACAGTTTTTAACCGCCCCGCCGCTAAACAGGTTGAACATGTCGAGGAATCCGACGCCTTTGCTGTTCGCCGCGGCCTCTTCGATGGTCCGCGAGATCATTCCGAAGTCGACCCCGGCAATCGGAATGTTCGCCAGCAGACGGCAAAGAAAGATAATCCCAAAGGTGAACAGAATGCGCTCGCGCAATTCCTTGATTTTAAAACTGTTTACAAAGGCGGAAAACATCGCTTAACCCCGCTTAAATTTAATAGTTAAACGGTCTCGCAAGAGCCGCCGGCTGCTTCAATTTTTTCTTTAGCCGTTGCGCTGAACGCATCGACTTTAACTGTCAGCTTCTTCGTGATCTCACCGTTCCCGAGGATTTTAACTCCATTGAAGCGACCTTTAATCAGTCCAGCTTCACGAAGTACGTCCACGGTGACTTCGCTACCGTCAGCGAAGGCATCCAGCGCAGTCAGGTTGACCGGCGCGAATATCTTACGGGTAAAGTTCTTAAAACCACGTTTCGGAATACGACGGGACATCGGCATCTGTCCCCCCTCGAAGAGCGGCTTGTGAGTGGAACCTGAACGGGAGAACTGTCCCTTATGTCCGCGGCCGCTGGTCTTTCCTTTACCGGAGGCGCGGCCACGGCCTACGCGCATTTTCCGATGAGTGGAACCTTCTGCCGGTTTGAGTGTATGCAAATCCATTTTTATAACCTCTTAATTATTTTCCACGCGCAGCCAGCGCCTCTTCCCGTGTACGCAGGGAATCGAGAGCGACCATTGTCGCTTTGGTTACGTTCAATTTGTTGTTGCTGCCGAGCGATTTGGCGAGCACGTCGCGCACGCCGGCCAGCTCAAGCACCGCACGGCAGGAGCCGCCGGCAATCACACCGGTACCTTCGGAGGCCGGACGCAACAGAACCTGTGCGCCGCCGAATTCGCCGATGACTTCATGAGGAATGGTGGTGCCCTTCATGGTGACCGGTTTCATCGCGCGTTTGGCGGTTTCGCCCCCTTTGCGGATTGCATCGGCAACCTCATTGGCTTTTCCAAGACCGCAACCGACGCGGCCTTTACCATCGCCGACCACAACCAGAGCACCGAAGCTGAAACGGCGTCCACCTTTAACCACTTTTGAGTTGCGGTTAATGTGAACCACGCGTTCTTCGAACTCGGATTTCTTTTCTTCTTTTTTCTTCTTATTGAATTTTTCTCTCACGTCGGGCAACTCCTGATTTTAAAGTTTAAGGCCGGCTTCGCGGGCACTGTCGGTCAGCGCACGCAGGCGCGAACCGAAGGTGAATCCGCCGCGATCGAAGACCACCTGGGTGACGTCTTTCGCTTTGGCTGCTTCGGCGGCTTTTGCACCCAGGGCTTTGGCCGTCTCGACGGTACATTTTTCGCCCATCGAAGAGACCGAACAGAGTGTTTTCTGCGCGTTGTCGTCGATAATCTGGACGTAGATGTAACGGTTGGAGATATAGGCCGCCATACGGGGACGTTCGGCGGTTCCGTGTACTTTGTTCCGCAAACGAAGATGTCTGCGCTTCCGATAATCTGTTTTGTTTTTGACCTTCATGATTAAGCCACTGCCTTACCTTCTTTGCGGCGGATCTGTTCGCCTTTGTACTTAACACCTTTGCCCTTGTAGGGCTCGGCGGGCGAGAACAGGCGGATGCGCGCGGCAACCTGTCCGACGAGGGCTTTATCGTGCCCTGAGACTTTCACTTCAACGCCCGTTTTATTGAGCTCCACGGTGATCCCTGCGGGGATTTCATATTTAATCTCGTGCGAGAAACCAAGAGAGAGCACACAGGTGGTTCCCTGCATGGCGGCCTTGTAACCCACTCCGCTGATTTCGAGTTCTTTAACATAGCCCTCGTTCACGCCGATCACCATGTTGTTGATGACGCTGCGGATGGTTCCGTGCAAAGCGCGGGCCCGTTTGGTTTCGTCGGTGCGTCCGACGAGCACTTGATTGTCTTCCACGGCCACCGTAATCAGGGAAGGGATTTTCCAGGCGTTTTCGCCTTTCGGTCCCTTAACCGTCACGGTCGACCCGGCAACCTTCACCTCTACTCCGGAGGGAATCGCTATGGGTGTTTTTCCTACTCTAGACATCGTTCGTTCCTCGTTTGAAAATTACCAAATGTAGCAAAGCACTTCGCCACCGATGTGGCTTTTGCGGGCGTCCGAATCCGTGAGGATTCCCGTCGAGGTGCTCAGGATAGCGGTTCCGATTCCACCCAGCACACGCGGCACATCGTCGGCGCCGACATAGTGACGGCGGCTCGGCTTGCTGACGCGGCGCAGGCCCTGAATGACCGGCTTCTGGTCTGCCATATATTTCAGGAACAGAACCAGGGTGGCTTTGCCATCGATATTCTCGGTGGTGTAGTCCTTGATGTAGCCCTCATCTTTGAGGATGCGGGCGATTTCACTCTTCATCTTGGAGTGCGGGATCTGAACTTTATCGTGCTCAGCCATGTTGGCGTTGCGGATACGGGTCAGCATATCAGAAATGGGGTCGCTCAAAATCATTACCGGTCACCTTTTGTTTTCTGTTCGAAGGGCATACCCATGAGGCTGAGCAGTTCGAAAGCCTCTTTATTGGATTTAGCAGTTGTGACAAACGTCACATCCATTCCGTGGATTTTTTTCACCTTGTCCGGATCAATTTCCGGAAAGATGGTCTGCTCTTTCAGACCGACTGAATAGTTGCCACGGCCGTCAAACGACGAAGAGGGAATTCCGCGGAAGTCGCGAATTCGCGGAAACGCGACGTTAATCAGGCGGTCGAGAAACTCGTACATGCGAGCTCCGCGCAAGGTGACCTTGCCGGACAGCGCTACGCCTTCGCGCAGTTTGAAGTTTGAAACGCTCCGCTGCGCCTTAATCATCATCGGACGCTGTCCGGTGATTTTAGTCAGGTCCTCGAGCACTGAGGTCAGTGCATCGCGGTCGTACTGCATCCCTACGGATACGTTAATGGCAATCTTAGAGATCGCCGGAATCTGCATGCGGTTCGCGTAGTTGAACTTCTTCTGAAGTTCCGGAACCACCTTTTCACGATACTTGGTTTTCATTGTCGGGGTCATAGTAACGCCCACTCCTCGTAAATGGTTTGGTTGCTTGGTTTACTTGTCTGTCTTCTTCAGGTTCGAAAGATGGATCGGAGCTTCTTTTTCAAAAACGCCCCCCTGCGGGTTATCCTGGGTCTTGCGAACATGTTTCTTAACGAAATTCAATCCTTCTACCAGTGCGCAACCGGTTTCCGGAAGCACCTGCAGGACTTTTCCCGATTTGCCTTTGTCGTCGCCGGCAATGACCAAAACGGTGTCAGCTTTTTTTATTTTCGATGCCATAAAATCTATTTCCTCTCTTAAAGCACTTCGGGCGCAAGCGAAACGACCTTCATGAAATTGCCATCACGCAACTCACGGGCCACTGGGCCGAAAATACGGGTTCCGCGCGGGTTCAGGTTGGCGTCAAGGATGACTGCGGCATTGCTGTCGAAACGCAGCACCGAACCGTCCTTGCGGCGAATCGGAGCCTTGGTCCGCACGACGACGGCTTCAAGCACATCCCCGGCTTTGACCATGCCGTTCGGCTGGGCCTCTTTCACCGCTACTTTAATCACCTCGCCGACCTTGGCATAACTGCGCTTGGTCTTGAGTACCCGGATGCACATCACGCTACGTGCGCCTGTGTTATCCGCCACTTTCAATCTGGTCTGAACTTGAATCATTGTTATCCTGCCTTATTTCGAAAGAATTTCGACAAGCCGCCAGCGTTTCAAACGGCTGAGCGGACGGGTTTCCACAATGCGAACCACATTGCCCACCTGCGCCTCATTGTTTTCATCATGAGCGTGCACTTTTTTCTGCACCTTAATTTCCTTGCCCAGCAACGGATGCCGGACCCGGCGCTCAATGAGCACCGCAATGGTCTTGTTGTTTGCTGCGCCGCATACACGGCCCTCACGCACTTTACGATGTCCTCTAGAATCCATCTTTTACCCCTCGGCGGTTGCCGCCTGATTCATGATCGTTTTGATGCGGGCGATTGAACGCCGCACGCTACGGATTTGCAGCGGATTTTCCAGCTGTCCCGAAACCTGCTGAAGGCGGAGAGTAAACATCTCTTTCTTCGCATCATCGAGCTGCTCCTGCAGCTCGGCGGTTGTCATGTCTGTAAGTTGTTTTGTTTTCTTCATTTGAATGCTCTCATTCTCAAATCATTAACCGTGGCGGGTCACAAAGCGGACGCGGATCGGCAACTTCATTGCGGCCAGACGCATGGCGACACGCGCCTGCGATTCGGTCACGCCGTCGAGCTCGAACAGGATCCGGCCCGGGCGAACCACGGAGACCCAGCCTTCGACTCCGCCTTTTCCTTTACCCATGCGAACCTCAAGCGGTTTCTTGGTGTAAGGTTTGTCGGGGAAAATCCGAATCCAGAGTTTTCCTTTGCGTTTCAGGTTGCGGTTGATTGCCACGCGGCAGGCCTCAATCTGAATGTTTGTGATCCAGGCGCGCTCCATGGCTTGCAGACCAAATTCACCGAACGCAATTGTTGTTCCGGCTTTGGCCATTCCGCGACGGGAGCCCTTCTGGACTTTCCGATATTTAACTCGTTTGGGCATTAAAGGCATGATTCAAATACTCCTCTTAAGCTTCCGCCTTTTCGTCCTTCTTACAAATCCAGACCTTGATGCCGATGGCGCCTGCCACCGTGCGGGCCGTGGCCACACCGTAATCGATGTCGGCACGTAGCGTATGCAGCGGGATCTTGCCTTCTTTGTAGCTTTCCGTACGGGAAAGCTCGGCACCGCCCAGACGCCCCCCAGCCTGCACTTTAATTCCTTCCGCACCGGTATCCATCGCCATCTGAATGGCGCGCTTCATGGCGCGGCGGAACGAAACACGACGCTCCAGCTGCAGGGCGATATTCTCGGCCACCAGCTTGGCATCGAGGTCGGGGTTCTTTACCTCATCAATTTCAATATAAACTTCTTTTTTGGTCATTACGCCGAGCTGCTCGCGCAGACGCTCGATGTCCTCGCCTTTCCGACCGATCACCAGACCGGGACGTGCCGTGCGGATCGTAACCCGAACACGGTTGGCGTACCGCTCAATGAAAACGTTGGAAAGCCCTGCGTCTTTTAGACGCGTTTGAACGGCTTCACGGATACGAATATCCTCTTGAAGCAGATCTGCAAACTCCTTCTTTCCGGCAAACCAGCGTGAACGCCAGTTTTTATTTACCGCAATGCGAAGCCCGATAGGATTTACTTTTTGGCCCAAAACGATTCCCTTTCCTGATTATTTACGGTCGGCGACAACCACGGTGACGTGAGACGTGCGCTTGCGGATGGGACTAGCCGATCCACGGGCGCGGGGACGGAACCGCTTCAAGGTCGGTCCGCCGTCGACGTAGGCATCTTTAACGAAAAGCTGGTCGATCGATACACCCTCGTTCGCTTCGGCGTTGGCCGCGGCGGACTTGAGCGTTTTACCGATCTGAGCGGCAGATTTTTTCGCGTTAAACTCTGTGATACGAAGGGCATCGGCCACTGACAGACCCCGAATTGCGTTAGCGACCCCGCGGGCTTTCAGTGCAGACATCCGCACATATTTTGTTGTAGCTGAAACTTCCATTTTTTCTACTCTCTATCCGTTTTAGAGACCCATCTTTTTTACGCAAAGGCGGTCACTATACGTCATTCTTTTTTCAAATCCAGTACTTCTGCAAAAAATGTTTATTTAAGCGTCTTGTCGGTCGCAATACCATGCGTCCGGAAGGCGCGGGTCGGTGAAAACTCGCCCAGGCGATGTCCCACCATGTTTTCCGTCACAAAGACCGAAACAAACACCTTGCCGTTGTGCACCATAAAGGTGTGTCCGACAAACTCCGGAGCGATCATGGACGCACGCGCCCAGGTCTTAATCGGTTGTTTTCTGCCGGATGCATCCATCTTCTCAACTTTTTTGAGAAGCTTCGCGTCCATGAAAGGACCTTTTTTAAGTGAACGTGCCATAACTTACTTCTTTCTCCGCTCGACGATGTACTGACTGGATGCTTTTTTCTTAGAGCGGGTGCGCTTGCCCTTCGCAAGCGTTCCCCACGGTGAGGTCGGATGTCCACCCCCGGAGGTGCGGCCTTCCCCACCACCCATCGGATGGTCAACCGGGTTCATTGCCACACCGCGAACGGTCGGGCGAATTCCCAGCCAGCGTTTCCGTCCAGCTTTACCACTGACGATATTTTCATGATCCACATTGCCGACCCGGCCAATCGTTGCGCAGCACTTCGTGCGAATGCGACGAATTTCACCGGACGGCATCTTGATGTTCGCAAAATCTCCTTCACGGGACATCAACTGAGCGCTGGTTCCGGCAGAACGAGCGATCTGGGCGCCGCAACCGGCTTCCAATTCGATGTTGTGAATGGCGGTTCCCAGCGGAATCTCAGCCAGCGGAAGCGCGTTACCAATCGACGGCTCAGCGCCGGGGCCGGAAACGATCATTGCGCCGACTTGCAGACCCACCGGTGCGACGATGTAGCTTTTCGCTCCATCCACATAGTGCAGCAGGGCAATACGCGCCGAGCGGTTGGGATCGTACTCGATCGCAGCCACTTTGGCAGGAACGCCGAACTTGTTGCGTTTGAAGTCGATCACGCGGTAGCGGCGTTTGTGGCCTCCCCCTTTGTGACGGGTGGTCAAACGACCTGAGCTGTTGCGTCCACCCGTGCTTTTCTTCGGGCGAAGCAGTGAGCGCTCCGGCGTGCTTTTAGTAATCTCGTCGAACGCGGACGTCACCATATGGCGGCGACTGGGCGTTGTCGGTTTATATTTTTTCAGTCCCATGATTCAAACTCCTTACACAAAATCGATCTTGCTACCTTCGGCGAGCGTAACCACTGCGCGTTTCCATGCGGCGGTGCGGCCAGAACTGGCGGTGCGTTCGCGTTTCTTTTTGCCCTGACGGTTCATCGTGTTCACAGCGACCACTTTCACCTTGAAGAGCTCTTCAACGGCCTGCTTGATTTCGACTTTGTTGGCAGCCGGATTCACGCGGAAGATGTACTTGTTCTCTTCCTCGGTCAGGCGGGTGCTCTTCTCTGTCAGCATAGCCCTGTCTATTACTTCGTATATGTCTTTCATTGAAATTCCCCTTTAGGCCAGGCGCTGTTCGAGTTTTTCCATTGCCGCTTTGGTGATAAGGATCTGCGGATAGCGGACCACCTGATAGGTGTTCATATTATCTGCGCAAACCACTTCCACATCCTGCATATTGCGAGCAGCCAAACAAATGTTTGCATCGAGTTCACTGATCACCACCAGAACTTTGCTTTGCACCTCGAGGGTTTTGAGCAGCGCCTGCATCTCTTTGGTTTTCTGCGTCTCGAACTTCAGATCATCAAGAACCGTCACGCCACCTTCGGCAGCACGTTCGCCGAACGCACGGGCAAAAGCCAGACGAGCCACCTTGCGGGGAAGCTTCTTGCGAACCTTGTGCGGGTGCGGACCCCAGGCAACAGCACCGCCGCGCCATACGGGCGACTGACGATAACCGGCGCGGGCGCGGCCCAGGCCTTTCTGCTTCCAGGGTTTTGCGCCCGTTCCTCGCACAGCACCTTTGCCCTGCGTGTTCGCAGAACCCTGATGCTGATGGGCTTGGTAGTTGATAACCGACTGAAAGACAGCCTGTGAGCCTTTATCGCTCACCGCGAACGTATCGCTTAACGCGACCTCGCCCAGTGTCTTTCCCTTACAATCTTTAAGTGCCAATGTACTCATTATCGTCCTCTCAAATTATTTCTTTTTGAGCGCTTCACGCAAAACCACCGTGCTGCCGTTGGCGCCAGGCACGGCCCCTTTAAGCAAAATCAGGTTTTCTTCAGCGCGAACCTGCACCACTTTCAAATTCTGAACCGTGATGCCCACATTGCCCATTTGACCTGCCATTTTCTTACCTTTGAAAACGCGGGCCGGGGTTTCACACATTCCGATCGAACCGGGACGGCGATGCATGTGCGAACCATGGGAGGCACGTCCACCGGAGAATCCGTGGCGTTTCACAACCCCTTGGAATCCTTTACCTTTGGTGACGCCCACCACGTCTACAAAATTAATGTCTTCGAAAACAGAAGCGGTGAGCATGTCACCTGCTTTGGTTTCGTCTTCAGCGGTCACAACCACTTCGCACAGCGAGCGGGCCGGAGCCACACCGGCTTTTTTGAAGTGTCCGAGCAACGGCTTCGACATCCGCTGTTCTTTCTGCTCTTCAAAACCGAGCTGGATCGCTTCGTAACCATCCGTCGCAACGGTTTTGCGCTGAACCACACTGCAGGGTCCGGCTTCAATGACCGTCACCGGTACTCGACGACCCTCATCATCAAAGATCTGGGTCATTCCTAATTTTTTTCCAATCAAACTTTTCATGATTCCACTCAGATTTTAATGGTGATGTCCACGCCCGCCGGCAGATTCAGCTTTTTGAGCTCATCCACGGTTTTAATGGTCGGGTCAATAATATCCAGCAAGCGCTTATGCGTGCGGATTTCAAACTGTTCCATCGATTTCTTATTCACGAACGGAGAACGGTTGACGGTGAACCGTTCGATGCGGGTCGGCATCGGAATGGGTCCGGCAACACGGGCGCCCGTGCGTTTTGCGGTTTCGACAATGTCTTTTGACGAAGCGTCGAGGACGCGGTGGTCAAAAGATTTAAGACGTATACGTATGCGTTGATTATTCATAACTGTTCTCTAGTAGCGGTTTAAAATAGTCTCCTGCATTGAATCAGGGACCGCCTCAAAACTCTGCGGCTCCATCGTGTAACTGGCCCGTCCTTTGGTGAGGGAGCGCAAGGTTGTAGCATAGCCGAACATTTCAGCCAAGGGTACATCCACATGCACTATCTGCACCGCATCGCGGGCCTCGATCTCACGGATCCGTCCGCGCCGACCGTTCAAATCGTTCATCACATCGCCCAGGTGTTCCTCTGGAGCGATGATTTCCAGTTTCATGATCGGTTCGAGCAGTGTTGGATTTGACTGGCCGACCGCGTCGCGCAAGGCCATCACAGCGGCCGTGCGGAACGCCATTTCGGATGAATCCACCGGATGGGCTTCCCCGCCGGTTACATTCACATCAACATCCACCAGCGGGTAGTTACCCAGCACGCCGGTCATCAGCGCGTCGGAAAGCCCCTGCTCGATCGGCAGATGAAACACTGCCGGGATTACTTCTTTGGAAACGTTCAAATTAATCTGGTTGCCCTCGCCGCGCGGACGCGGGGAGACTTCAACCACCAGCTTGGCAAAATGACCGCGGCCGCCGATTTCACGTTCGAAGGTGAACGTACCGGTTCCGGGCTTCTGCGCGCTTTCGCGGTAGGCCACGACGGGCTTACCGGCATTCGCCCGCACCTTGAACTCACGCAGGATACGATCCTTAATGATTTCAAGATGGAGCTCACCCATACCGTTAACGATCGTCTGCCCGGTGTCCTCATTGGTTGTCACACGAAAAGTAGGATCTTCATCCATCATGGACTGGAGAGCGGCGGTCAGCGAATCACGGTCGGCCTGGGTCTTCGGTTCAATCGCCATAGCGATGACCGGTTCGGGAAATTCGATTCTCTCCAGCACAATGGGAGAGTTTTCGCAACACAGGGTGTCGCCGGTTGTAAAGTGCCTCAGCCCTGAAACCGCACCGATCTCGCCGGCGAAAAGCGTATCAACATCCTCGCGGCTGTTGGCGTGCAACCGGAGCAGGCGATTGATTTTTTCGCGTTTGTTCGTGCGCGGGTTAAAGACATTCTGGCGTTTTTCTAGTTTGCCGGAGTAAATGCGGACAAACACCAGCTTGCCGACAAACGAATCGGTAGCCATTTTGAAGGCCAGCGCGCTCAGCGGTTCAAAATCACCGGCTTCGCGGGTTTCCGTCGCCTCGGTTTTCGGATGGATCCCTTTGACCGCCGGCACATCGACCGGAGACGGCAGGTAATCGACTACGGCGTCGAGCAGCGGCTGAACCCCTTTGTTCTTCAGCGAGGAACCGCAGAGAACCGGAACCATTGCCCCGGCGATTGTGGCGCGGCGAATCGCGGCGACCAGCAGCTCCGCGGGAACATCCGAGCTTTCCATGTAGGCTTCGAGAAGCGCTTCATCCGCCTCGGCGGCTTTTTCAACCAGTGCGGCGCGCTGTTTTTCAGCGTCCGCGGCCAGTTCTTCGGGAATAGAAATTTCTTCAATGTCGCTTCCGAGGGTTTCCTCGCTGAAGCGGAACGCCTTCATCAGGATGAGGTCAATCACACCTTCAAAGGTTTCGGCAGCGCCGATCGGCAGCTGAACGGGAACGGCGGGCGCAGCCAGCTTTTCGCGGAGCTGTTCGACCACCGATTTAAAATTCGCGCCCATGCGGTCCATCTTGTTGACGAATGCGAGGCAAGGGACATTGTACTTCTTCGCCTGACGCCAAACGGTCTCAGACTGGGGTTGAACTCCCCCTACTCCACAGAAAATCCCTACGGCGCCGTCAAGCACGCGGAGGGATCGTTCAACTTCCACGGTAAAGTCCACGTGGCCGGGAGTGTCAATGATGTTGATTTGCTGTTCGCGCCAGAAACAAGTGGTGGCTGCGCTGGTGATTGTAATCCCGCGCTCCTGCTCCTGTTCCATCCAGTCCATCACCGCGGTGCCTTCATGCACCTCGCCGATTTTGTAGACGCGCCCTGTATAATAGAGAATGCGCTCGGTCGTCGTGGTCTTCCCCGCGTCGATATGAGCGATAATGCCGATGTTGCGAATCGTAGACAGACTACGGCCGCGCGCAACATCTTCCCGAGGGGAAGGCGTAGCGCCATTCGTATTTTTTCCGTCTTTTTTCACAATAGTCGTCATTTCAAATCTCAAAGAACAAGGGGTGGGACCAGCGGTCCCGAATTACCAGCGGTAATGGGCAAACGCTTTGTTTGCCTGAGCCATTTTATGCGTATCGTCACGTTTTTTGATCGCGGAGCCCTGATTGGAATACGCATCGAGCAGCTCAATTGCCAGCGCGCGGCGCATCGGCACTCCGCGCCGGGTCTTGGAATACTGAATCAACCAGCGGCAGGCCAGTGCGACTTGACGCTTCGGGCTCACTTCAATCGGAACCTGATAGGTCGCACCACCAACACGCTTGGATTTCACTTCCAGCTTCGGCTTGATGTTTTCAATCGCCCGGTTAAAGACCACCAACGGATCTTCATCCTTCAGCTTGGTCTGAACATCCTCAAGGGCACCGTACACGATGGAGGCGGCAGTTGCTTTTTTGCCGCGACCCATAATGGAGTTAATCATGTAAGCCACCAACTCGCTGTTAAAGCGGGGATCGGGGATTACCGTACGTTTTACTGCTGCGCGTCTTCTAGCCATGATTCAAAAACTTTCCTTAAGCCTTCGGTTTCTTAGCGCCGTATTTAGAGCGCCCCTGTTTACGTCCGTCCACACCGAGACAGTCCAGCGCACCACGGATAATGTGGTAGCGAACACCCGGCAAGTCCTTTACACGTCCACCACGAACCAGCACCATGCTGTGTTCCTGCAAATTGTGTCCCTCACCCGGGATGTAGGCATTGATCTCGCGACCATTCGTTAAACGAACACGTGCGATTTTACGAAGAGCCGAGTTCGGTTTCTTCGGGGTCTGGGTTTTCACCAAAAGACAAACACCACGACGCTGCGGACAAGCCGTCAACGCGGGACATTTCTTCTTCTTCTTAATCGGTACACGCGGTTTTCTAACCAGCTGATTTACTGTAGGCATAAAATATTCCTTCCACTCAAAAACGAGCGGCAGATAGTATGTTTACCCCGCTGTTCCCGCAAGCATTTCATTCGTTTTTTTCTCACTTTTTTCTGACGCCGCCGAAGAATGCATTTCAACCAAGCCTGTATTGAAAAAATTACAGCGCCGAAGCCGATCAACTTTCCCGAACTCCGGAAAAAATAGAATTCTACAAGCCCTCTTTTTTCCAATGCCCGGAAAAATCCGGAGACAAAATTCCAAGGCTTGGAACCCCGGAAGCAGTGGACCATACAGCTTTCCCAACTATTGGGAACATTATTCGCCATCAGTCTTACTCTTTCCAACCATTGGACAGCGGCGTGGCACCTCACCCCGATTTCGGGGCTCCATGCCGCAGCACAGAAAAATCAGGGCGCAAAGCGATCGCGACCACCAAATAGATTTTTGTCGGGATCAAATTCTAGATTACGGTTCTTGGGGCTCGGGGCACTTTGCAGAGACGGAAGGATGCAAAAAAAGAGCGCCCTGCAAGCAGGACGCTCTTTTGCAACCGCGAGGCGGTGCGTTAGAGGATGATCTCTGGACGGGCCGGAGCCTCTTCCTTCGCCGCCAACGGGTCGCCACCCAAGGTGTCTTCCACGCTGATCTCTTCGCCGAGCTTGACCGGGCGAATGTTCTTGTAGAGCGGGAATCCAGAACCCGCCGGAATGAGATGCCCCATAATGACGTTTTCTTTGAATCCGCGCAGCTGGTCAATTCGACCCAGCGTGGCTGCCTGCGTAAGGACACGAGTGGTGTCCTGGAAGGAGGCGGCGGAAATAAAGCTCTCGGTGGCCAGTGCGGCTTTGGTGATCCCCAGCAGCACCGGAGACGCCTCAGCAGGACGACGGCCTTCCATCATGGCGGCCGAGTTGACTTCCTGGAACTTCTGTTTCTCAACCTGTTCGCCCCAGAGGAATTCAGTGTCGCCCGGCTCGGTGATTTTCACCTTGCGGAGCATCTGGCGGACGATGACTTCGATGTGCTTGTCGTTGATTTCCACACCCTGAAGGCGGTAAACGGCCTGCACCTCGTTGACGAGATATTCCTGAAGTTCCTGCGGGCCACAGACTTCCAGCAGTTCCTGCGGAACCACGGGACCTTCTGTGAGCTGCTGGCCTTTGTGCACCATGTCGCCGCCATAGACGATGACGTGTTTACCCATCGGGATGAGGTGTTCCTCTTCCGTTCCGGTTGCAAGGTCGCGGATAATCAACTGACGTTTTCCTTTAGCGATTCCGCCGAGTTCAACGATACCGTCAATTTTAGCAATTTCGGCGGCTTCTTTCGGGCGGCGGGCTTCAACCAGCTCGGCCACACGCGGCAGACCCCCGGTAATGTCTTTCGTACGAGACTGTTTACGCGGCGTTTTGGCCAACGTTGCACCTGCGGCGATTGTATCGCCCTTCAGCACCATCACATGCGCGCCGGCCGGGATGGAGTAGTAGGCGATAGCTTTGCCCGCTTTGTCGGTGACGACGATCTGCGGGTGGAGGTCTTCTTTGTGCTCAAGCACAATCAGACCTTCAACACCGGTGGTTTCGTCTTCACCTTTCTGAACGGTAACGCCTTCGATGAAGTCGTGGAAGTCGATGACACCCACCTGTTCGGACAGAATCGGAACACTGTAGGGATCCCACGTGACGAAGGTCTGGCCGGCTTTCACACTGGCGCCGTCGTCGACGCTGATCTCGGCACCGATCACGGTGGAGTAGCGTTCGAGTTCGCGGCCTTCTTTGTCGTAGGTGACCACATGTCCGTTTTTGTTGAGGATGACGTTCTTTCCCTCTTCGGTTTTCACCGTGCGAAGGTTTTCGTAGCGGATAATGCAGCTTTCCTTGGCGCTGATTTTCGGCTGTTTAAAGACCGAGCTGGCTGTACCCCCGATATGGAAGGTACGCATGGTCAGCTGTGTTCCCGGCTCACCAATCGACTGCGCGGCGATGATACCAACCGGTTCACCCAGACGGGCTTCCACGCCGGAGGCGAGGTTGCGGCCGTAACACTTGGCGCAGACACCGCGGCGCGACTCACAAGTGAGTACACTGCGGATGCGGATGGTTTCGATGCTGACAAGCTCAATTTTCTTGGCGGCGTATTCGTCGATGATTTCGTTGGCGGCAACAATCACTTCGTTCGCGTTGTACGGATCGCAGATGTCGTCACAGGCGGTACGGCCGATGATACGCGCAGCGAGGGAGACGAGTTCGTCGTCCCCGTCGGTGATGGCGCTGACTTCAATGCCGTTGAGGGTATGGCAGTCCTCTTCCATAATGATGATGTCGTGGGCGACATCGACCAGCTTACGGGTGAGGTAACCGGAGTCCGCGGTTTTGAGCGCGGTATCGGCCAGACCTTTACGGGCACCATGCGTCGAGATGAAGTATTCGAGAACGGAGAGACCTTCGCGGAAGTTCGCGATAATCGGGCGTTCAATAATCTCACCGGACGGCTTGGCCATCAGACCACGCATACCGGCCAGCTGACGAATCTGCTGACGCGATCCACGGGCACCGGAGTCCACCATGATGAACACGGGGTTGAGGTCGCCTTTGGACTGGGCGTTTACTTCGTCGTCGTTGCGTTCCAGCGAGCTGAAGAGCTTGTTGGTCAACTTGTCGTTGGCGTCGGTCCACTGGTCAATGACCATGTTGTAGCGCTCACCATCGGTGATCAGACCTTTTTTATATTTTTCTTCAACGTCGCGGATTGCTTTGCGGGCCGCGGCGACGAGTTCCTTTTTCTCCGGCGGGATGATCATGTCGGACAGACCGATCGAGATCCCGGCGGCGGTCGCATTGGCAAACCCAAGCTCTTTGAGACGGTCTAGAACGAGAACGGTTTCATCATGGCCGGCTTTTTCATAGCAGTGCTCAATCAGACCGCCGAGAACCTTTTTGGTTACACGGTCGTTGTAGAACCCGAGACCTTGCGGCCAGACTTCGTTGAAGAAGACGCGGCCGACAGTGGTGACGATGGCGGAATGATCCTGATCGCCGAATTTGGTCTCCACCTGATGGTCGGGGTTGCGATAGCGGATACGGTCGTGCGTGCGCAGCGCCCCTTCGTCGAATGCGGTGTGCACTTCGTTGATGTCGGCGAGAAGCGGCAGACGTTCCTGCTTGGGTTCGCCCCCTGCTTTGCGCGTGGCCAGTAGATACCCCTGCGAATGGGAGGTCATGAAGTAGATTCCCAGCGCGATATCCTGCGTCGGCGTGGTGATCGGCTTTCCACTAGAGGGCGAGAAGACGTTGTTCGGAGCCAGCATCAGCGCTTTGGACTCGATCTGAGCCTCCACGGAGAGCGGCACGTGAACAGCCATCTGGTCACCGTCGAAGTCGGCGTTGTAGGCCGTACAAACGAGCGGATGCACCTGAATGGCGTTTCCTTCGATCAGCACGGGTTCGAACGACTGAATGGAAAGGCGGTGAAGGGTCGGCGCACGGTTGAGCATGACGGTGTGACCCTGGGTCACTTCGTCGAGGATGTCCCACACAACTTCTTCTTCACGTTCGATCATCTTTTTGGCGCTGCGCACGGTGTGTACAATGCCGCGCTCTTTGAGCTTGCGGATGATGAACGGTTCAAACAGTACGAGCGCCATTTTCTTCGGCAGACCGCACTGGTTGAGTTTAAGATTCGGGCCGACGACAATCACGGAACGACCGGAGTAGTCCACACGTTTACCGAGAAGGTTCTGACGGAAACGACCCTGCTTTCCTTTCAGCATGTCGCTGAGGGATTTGAGCGGGCGGTTACCGGGTCCGCTGACAGCGCGGCCGTGACGGCCGTTGTCGAACAGGGCGTCGACCGACTGCTGCAGCATCCGCTTCTCGTTGCGGATGATGACTTCCGGCGTTTTGAGCGCCAGTAGCGTTTTCAGACGGTTGTTGCGGTTAATGACGCGACGGTAGAGGTCGTTCAAGTCGGAGGTGGCGAAACGTCCACCTTCAAGCGGAACGAGCGGGCGCAGATCCGGCGGAATCACCGGCAGCACTTCAAAGGTCATCCACTCGGGACGCGAATGGCTTTTGATGAGCCCTTCGATGACTTTCATCTGCTGAACCAGCTTTTTACGGGTCATTTTGCTGCGGGTGGCCGCCAGCGCGTCTTCGAGCTCAACGAGCTTGACGGGCAGGTCGATTTTCTTGAGCAGTTCACGAACCCCTTCCGCACCGATGCGGGCGTCGAAGCTGTCTACACCGTAGTTATCGAGGGCTTCGCGGTATTCGAGCTCGGAGAGAAGCTGTTTCTCTTTGAGCGGGGTCTCGCCGGGATCAATCACAACGTAGTCATCGTAGTAGATGACGTGTTCGAGGTTGCGCATGGTCATGTCCAAAAGGAGACTCATGCGGCTGGGTGTGGCTTTAAAGAACCAGATGTGAGAAACCGGAACCGCCAGCTCAATGTGAGCCATGCGTTCGCGACGGACGCGTGAAAGGGTTACTTCCACTCCACAGCGGTCACAGATGACCCCTTTGTGTTTGATCCGTTTGTATTTTCCACATGAGCATTCCCAGTCTTTGGACGGGCCAAAGATGCGCTCACAGAACAGTCCGCCCTTTTCAGGCTTGAAGGTTCTGTAGTTGATGGTTTCGGGGTTTTTAACCTCCCCGAAGCTCCAGGAACGAATGTCTTCCGGCGAGGCGAGCTTGATGCTTGCCACATCTTTAACGGTTTCTTCTCCGCCGCCGAGTAGGTCTGCTGCGTTGCGTGTATCCACGGTATTTCTCCTGTAAAAAATTAAAGATGTCCCGGGAAGACGGCGTCTTCTTCGTCCGGCGACTTCACTTCAAAGTTCAGGCCGAGGCCCTGCAACTCTTTGATGAGCACGTTAAAGGATTCAGGACGGCCGGCATCTAGCACGTTCTCCCCTTTCACGATGGACTCATAGATCCGCGTCCGGCCTGCGAGGTCGTCACTCTTAACGGTCAGCACTTCCTGCAGAGCATATGCAGCCCCGTACGCCTCAAGCGCCCAGACTTCCATTTCCCCGAAGCGCTGTCCACCGTACTGGGCTTTACCACCCAGCGGCTGCTGAGTAACCAGCGAGTATGGACCCACGGCACGAGCATGGATTTTTTCGGTCACCAAATGATGAAGCTTGAGCATGTAGATGGTTCCAACCACCACGCGCTGTTCGAAGGCTTCGCCGGTGCGTCCGTCATAAAGCTCCGTCTTTCCGTCTTTGGAAATGCCGGCGTCTTCCATCATCTCACGGATTTCGGCTTCTGAAATTCCGTCAAAGATAGGTGTCGCAGCATGAATGCCGAGGTGCTTACAGGCCCAACCGAGATGTGTCTCGAGAACCTGACCCACGTTCATTCGGGAAGGCACCCCAAGCGGGTTCAGCACGATTTCCACCGGAGTTCCATCGGGGAGGAACGGCATATCTTCTTCTGGAAGAATGCGGGAGATCACCCCTTTGTTACCATGGCGTCCGGCCATCTTGTCACCCACAGAGAGTTTCTTCTTACAGGCGATATAAACCTTCACCTGCTTGATGATGCCCTCGTCGAGTTCTTCGCCGCTTCCGGCGCGATCCATCGACCGTTCTTTATCCGCTTTGGCTTCAGAAAACTTGTTACGGAAGTTGTCGATGATGCTCATGATTTTGATCCGAATCGGGCTCGGGTCAATTTCAATGTGCTCATAGTTGGCCGCCAGCTTGCGCAGAAGCGTTTTGGTGATTTTGCGGTTGGCCGGGATGATCACATCGCCGGTTTCCGCGTTCATCACATCCAGCGGGATTTTTTCCCCGAGCAGAATATTGGAAAGCGCTTCGGTCAGATCTTCCGTCAGCTCATGAATGGAGCCTTTGTAACGATCTTCGATGTCTTTCTGGCGCTTCTTCACATCGGCGTCGGCTTTTTTCTTGGGAGCCGCTGTTTCTTTGGTGTGTTTGTTTTTGGACGACACTTTGACGTCCATCACAATACCATGAGATCCACTGGTGGCGCGCAGCGATGTATCGCGCACGTCCGCCGCTTTTTCACCGAAAATCGCACGGAGCAGACGTTCTTCCGGCGCCAGTTCGGTTTCGACTTTCGGTGTGATCTTACCAACCAGAATATCGCCCGGTTTAATTTCCGCACCGATTTCGATGATTCCTTCGTGGTTGAGGTTCTTCAGAGCCTCTTCCCCGACGTTGGGAATATCGCGGGTGATTTCTTCCGGACCGAGTTTGGTGTCGCGGGCGCCGCATTCGAACACTTCCACGTGAATGGAGGTGTAGATGTCCTCTTTCACCAGCTTTTCGCTGATCAGGATGGCATCCTCGAAGTTGTAACCGCACCACGGCATAAAGGCCACCGTGACGTTACGGCCGAGAGCAAGCTCGCCTTGATCCGTTGCCGGACCGTCAGCCAAAACCTGGCCGGCAGTAATCTTCTGGCCTTTTTCAACAATCGGCTTCTGGTTCAGGCAGGTTCCGGCATTGGAGCGCATGAACTTGCGCAGAGAATATTCAACATAGTCCTCTTTCGCCGTTTTCTTGGTCGGCATTGCGCCGTCCTTGGAAACCACGATTTTCTCGGCGGAAACGTAAGCAATTTTACCGGCAATATCGGAGATCACCAGCACGCGGGAGTCGCGGGCAAGGCGTTCTTCAATTCCTGTTCCCACATACGGACGTTCAGAAACCATCAGCGGAACAGCCTGTCGCTGCATGTTCGATCCCATGAGTGCGCGGTTGGCATCATCGTGCTCGAGGAACGGGATGAGCCCGGCGGCGATACTCACCACCTGTTTCGGCGACACGTCCATCAGCTCCACTTCCGGGGGCTCGACTTCGATAAAGTCGCCACGGGCACGGACCATCACTCGGTCGTTCTGGAAAGAACCATCGTCGTTCAATGGCGCATTGGCCTGCGCAATCACGAATTTTTCTTCTTGATCAGCGGTGAACCATTCCACTTTGTTGCTGACTTTGCCTTTTACCACCTTGCGGTAGGGCGTGACGATAAATCCGTATTCGTTGATGCGTGCAAATGTACTGAGCGAGGAGATCAGACCGATATTCGGACCCTCAGGGGTTTCAATCGGGCAGATTCGTCCGTAGTGCGAGCTGTGTACGTCGCGAACTTCGAAACCGGCACGGTCACGGTTCAGTCCGCCCGGTCCAAGCGCCGACAAACGGCGTTTGTGTGTCAATTCTGACAGCGGGTTGGTTTGGTCCATGAACTGGCTGAGCTGCGAACGGCCGAAGAAGTCCTTGATCACTGCGGACAGTGCTTTGGGATTGATCAGCTTCTGCGAGGTCAGACGGTCGACGGTTGTGTCGAAAATGGTCATGCGCTCTTTTACAAGGCGCTGGATGCGGGCCAAACCGACGCGGCACTGCCCTTCGAGCAGTTCACCCACGGTGCGGATACGACGGCTTCCGAGATGGTCAATATCGTCGAGCATACCGTTACCCTGACGAATATCGATCAGGTGACGGATGGCTTCCACAACATCTTCTTTGTCGAGCGTCAGCGCATTGGACTTGGTACCGAGCTTCTGCTGCACTTTATAGCGGCCAACACGGCTGAGGCTAAAGCGGGTTTCGTCAAAGAAAAGACGCTTGAGCATCTGGCGGGCCGACGCGGTGGTCGGCGGGTCACCGGGACGCAGCTTCTGGTAGAGATCTTTCAGCGCTTCGTCAATGGTGCGCGTGGTGTCTTTCTGAATGGTTTTCAGGAAGAGACCTTCGTCCCAGGAGACGTTAACGACTTCGACGGATTTGTAGCCGGCGAGTTTCATGCGCTCAATCATGTCGAGCGTCAGCGCGTCGTAACGGCGGCCGATGACAGACTGCGAATCGCTGTCCACGGCGTCGTCTTTGAGCACGAGATCCGTCAATTCGGATTCATCACTGATGCGTTTGCTCAGCGAGAATTTTTCTATGTTATAGTAGAGGTCGAGGATTTCCTCGTCAGTGCCATATCCCAATGCACGCAGGAAGGTCGACGCAAGGAATTTTCTGCGGCGGCGTTTCCGGTCGAGATAGACATAAAGAAGTTCGGATGTGTCGAACTGTGTTTCCACCCAGGATCCGTGATCCGGGATAATACGGAACGAGTACAGGAGCGATCCGTTCGCATGGGTGCTGCGTTCGAAGCAGATGCCCGGGGAACGATGCAGCTGGGAGACAATCACGCGTTCAGCGCCATTGATCACGAAGCTTCCGCGCTCGGTCATCAGCGGAATTTCGCCCATAAAGAGGGTATCTTCGCGGATGTCCTCGTTTTCGCGCAGTCGGAAGGTGACGTACAGCGGTGCGGAGAAGGTTTCCCCCTCACGGACACACTCTACATACGACAAACTGGGCTCCTTGATTTCGTAACTCACAAAATCAAGCGCGATCTGACCATCGTAACTCTCAACGGGGAATGCCTCGCTAAGAACCGCCTGCAAGCCGACCTTTTTACGGCGCGACGGTGCGACCCCCTGCTGGAGAAAGTCCAGGTAGGAGTTGGTTTGAAGCTCGATCAGGTCCGGAGCTTCGATTACATCAGTCAGTTTTCCAAAGTTTTTTCTATCTGCCATTCAAATCTCCCTCAGGCTAATACTGGGACACGTCGACCTTAAACTCTTTAAAAGAAAAGACTCCAGGCACACGAATACGTCAAACGCAACAGTACCGACGGAGCATTTGCCCCGCCGGAACCGTTCGCGATTTTTCGTCGTTACTTAATTTCGACGGTAGCGCCCACGCCTTCGAGCTTTTCTTTGATCTGTTCGGCTTCTTCTTTGGAGACGCCCTCTTTGACAGCGCTCGGTGCGTTATCAACGAGTTCTTTGGCTTCTTTCAGGCCGAGGCTTGTGATTTCACGGAGCCCTTTAATGACCTGGATTTTCTGCGAACCCGGAACGGTCAATGTGACGGTGAACTCAGTCTGTTCCTCAGCGGCTTCTTCGCCACCTGCAGCGGCGCCAGCGGCAGCCACAGCAACCGGAGCAGCAGCGGAAACACCGAGACGGGTTTCGAGCGCTTCAACCAGTTTGGAAAGTTCCAGAACCGAAATAGTTTCGATCCAATCAACGAATTCAGCCATTTTGCCTTCGAGCTGCACTTCTTCTTTTACTTCTTCAGCCATTTTTCTTCCTCCTACGATGAATAGTATTCAACAATTAAAAATAAAGCGTCTTTACGCCGCCTGTTCCTTCTTCTCGCGTACGGCGTTGAGCACATACAACAAACTGCAAACTTTCTGGTTCATGACGCCGACCAACTGAGTCATCGGTGCGGCCAAGGTGCCAACCAGTATCGCCTGAAGTTCCTTTTTGCCCGGCAGTTTTGCCAGAGCAACAACATCTTCAGCTGAAAGAACCGCTCCCTCGAGCAGTCCGCCCTTGAGTACCGGTTTGTTCTTTTCAGCAGAAAACTTCTTCAAAATTTTTGCCACTTCAACCACATCGCCTTCACCGTAGACCATTGCGGTCGGACCGGTCATCGGACCCAGGTCCTCATAGATGCGGTTCAGCATGCGGTTTTTAACCACTTTAACCTGAGCATCCGCGTCACGAAGCTGCTTTTTGAATTCAGTGGTTTCAGGCATGCTCATGCCCGTGTAATCGGCCAGGATCATATAGAGTGCGCCGGAAACGTTCTCCTGCACTTCATTGAACATCGCCTGCTTTTCAGGTCTCAAATTTTTATCTTCTGTGCTCATGAGCAATGTGTCCTTGCTGGGTTAAGCTTCTACAGTTTCTTTACTGACGTTCACGTGCAGCCCCGGTCCCATCGTGGTCGCGATGGTCACGCGTTTGATGAAGATCCCTTTAGCCGAGTCCGGCTTCGCCGCCACAATCGCGTCGTACGCGGTGCGGAAGTTTTCCGCCAGCGCCTCGACAGTAAACGAACGACGTCCGAACGGCAGAATAATATTGGCGTTACGATCCATGCGGAATTCCACACGACCGGCTTTCACCTGAGTCACCGCCGTGGCCGTATCATCGGTAACGGTTCCGGTTTTCGGGTTCGGCATCAGACCGCGCGGTCCGAGAACACGGGCCACCTTGCGAACTTCTTTCATCGCATCCGGCGTGGCAACGACCACATCAAAATCCATCCAGCCGCCCTGCACTTTCGCCAACAGGTCTTCGAAGCCGACTTCCATTGCCCCTGCGCCCCGGGCGGCTTCAGCCGCATCGCCGGTGGCAAACACAATTACACGGACGTCTTTACCGGTTCCGTGCGGCAGAGCCACGGTGGAACGGATCGCCTGGTCGGATTTCGTCGGGTCGAGACCCAGACGGAAAGCCATCTCAAACGTTTCATCAAAATTCGCGGTCGGGTTGTCCTTCAAGAACTGAATGGCCTCTTCGACCGAGTACACGTTCTCTGCGGAAACCTTTTCCTTAACTGCTTTATATTTTTTTCCAGCCATGACTATTCAACCTCAATTCCCATGCTGCGGGCTGTTCCGGCAATAATCCGGCAGGCCGCATCCATGTCACTGGCGTTCAAATCCGCCTCTTTCATTTTTGCGATTTCCTCTAACTGAGCACGGGTCACTTTACCCACTTTATCGCGGTTCGGAACGCCCGATCCTTTGGCGATCGCTGCGGCTTTTTTAAGCAGCGCGGAAGCCGGCGGACTCTTGGTCACATAACTGAACGAACGATCCTGATAAACCGTAATCACGACGGGGATGATCATTCCCGCGTCCTGCTGCGTAGCGGCGTTAAACGCTTTGCAGAATTCCATGATGTTTACACCGTGCTGACCCAACGCAGGACCCACCGGCGGTGCCGGATTGGCCTTGCCGGCCGGAATCTGCAATTTGATATAACCTGTTTCTTTCTTCGCCATAAGAAAACTCCGCTTTAGGACGCTTTATCCGCCTGCCAATATTCAAGTTCCACCGGAGCCGTCCGTCCGAAAATCGACACGGAAACTTTCAGTTTCCCGCGGGCCGGATCCACTTCTTCGATCACTCCATTAAAATTAAGGAAAGGCCCGTCGGTAATCCGGACGGTTTCACCCGGCTCGAATTGAATCTTCGGCGTAACCTTTTCTTTCTTCTCTTCCACCTGGTTCAGAATGTTGTCCACCTCGTCATCGCGCAACGGCACGGGGGCTACGCCACCGATAAAACCAATCACGCTCGGGGTTTCCTGAATAAACGACCAGGTTTCCGCTATTAAATTTTTCTCATCATCATACAGCGCGACATTCGCCAGCACGTAGCCGGGGAAGAATTTGCGCTTCACCGTGGTTTTCTTACCCTGCTTCACTTCCGAGACATTCTCGGTCGGAATCAGGATCTCCCCGATGAGCTCCTCCATCTCCTCCTGCTGCACCCGACTGGAAATATTGCTCTGCACTTTCTGTTCGTGCCCGGAGAGCGTATGTAAAACAAACCATTGTTTTTTCATATTTGGTTCTCTCTCTGCGTTAACGCAGAACCGCTCTCAAAATTCCCATCAGCGTGGTGTCGCTTAAGCCGACGAACACACCAAGGATTACCACTGAAACCACAACCACCATCGTTGAACCGAGCAGCTCTCGACGAGTCGGCCAGGTACACTTCTTCAGCTCGGCTTTTACCTCGCCCAGAAACGTCTTCAGTGCACCGATCAGTTCAACAATCTTTTTCATTTTCAATACCCTCGAAGAAACTGGCAGGCCAGAAGGGAGTCGAACCCCTAACCCCCGGTTTTGGAGACCGGTGCTCTGCCAATTGAGCTACTGGCCTACACTCTTTAAATTATTTGGTTTCTCTATGTAGCGTGTGACTGCGGTCGTGAGGGCAAAACTTTTTTACTTCAAGCCGGCCCTTCGCCAATTTCTTGTTCTTCGTCGTAGTATAGTTACGACGCTTACACTCTGTGCAGGCCAATGTAATAATATCTCTCGCCATGATCTCACCCTCTTAAAGTCGCCTTCGCTTTGAGCGTGGTGCACCTGCATGGCAGATGCACCACCCCAAACATTTCGCTTTTAGCAAATTACTTGATCACTTCGGTCACGCGACCAGCACCTACGGTGCGTCCACCTTCGCGGATGGCGAAGCGCATGTGCTGCTCCATCGCGATCGGAACGATCAGCTCAACATTCATTGTAACGTTGTCACCCGGCATCACCATTTCCACACCTTCGGGAAGGGTAATGTCACCGGTCACGTCCGTTGTACGGAAGTAGAACTGCGGGCGATATCCTTTAAAGAACGGGGTATGACGTCCACCTTCTTCTTTGTTCAGGATGTAAACCTCACCAATGAAAGACGTGTGCGGGTTGATGGAACCGGGCTTCGCCAGCACCTGACCACGCTCAACTTCTTCTTTCTTGGTACCACGGAGCAGGCAGCCGACGTTGTCACCAGCCTGACCCTCATCGAGGATCTTGCGGAACATTTCAACACCCGTGCAGGTGGTTTTAACCGTGTCTTTCAGACCCACGATAGCGACTTCGTCGCCGGTGTGAACCATACCGCGTTCGATACGGCCGGTTACCACAGTACCGCGACCCTCGATGGAGAACACGTCCTCAATCGGGAGCAGGAAGGCCTGGTCGGTAATACGTTCCGGTTCCGGAACATAGCTATCAAGAGCGTCCATCAGTTCCTGGATGCAGTTGGCTTCCGGACCGGTCGGGTTTTCGATGGCCGGCAGAGCCGCACCGCGAATCACCGGAATGTCATCACCCGGGAATTCGTATTTGGAAAGCAGTTCGCGAACTTCGAGTTCCACGAGGTCGAGAAGTTCTTCGTCGTCCACGAGGTCACACTTGTTCATGAAAACAACAACACACGGCACACCAACCTGACGAGCGAGCAGGATGTGCTCACGGGTCTGGGGCATCGGTCCATCAGAAGCGGACACGCACAGAATCGCGCCGTCCATCTGAGCAGCACCGGTGATCATGTTTTTGACGTAGTCGGCATGGCCGGGGCAGTCAACGTGAGCATAATGACGGTTCACTGTTTCGTACTCAACGTGCGAGGTCGCGATGGTCATAATTTTGGATGCATCACGGCGTCCCTGGGACTCAGAAGCTTTAGCTACATCGTCATATGCGATGTACTTAGAGAGGCCCTTAGTACCCTGTACGCAGGTGATCGCTGCGGTCAGCGTAGTTTTACCATGGTCAACGTGACCGATGGTTCCGACGTTAACGTGCGGTTTTGTCCGTTCGAATTTATCTTTAGCCATGACTATTCCTCCTGATCC
>JACKQG010000884.1_pt1 | contig 42337 bp, 41 predicted proteins | sample 8237621 | NCBI WGS metagenome assembly JACKQG01 (sample SAMN15677084, study PRJNA649215) | marine metagenome | biome: marine; feature: Black Sea; material: saline water; isolation source: suspended particulate matter (SPM) from the Black Sea western gyre | collected 2013-06-09/2013-06-10 | depth... | reverse complement strand
TGTGGATTGAGCGCACCCACCCATGAATCAAAGAGTTGCACGACTTGCGCCCCCGCACTGATTTGCGCTGTTAGATAGTCAATCAAAACAGCAGTCAACTTCTCCATAAATGCGTGCCAAACTTCAGGCGTGTTATACATCATGGATTTTGCCATTTTATAATCTTTCGAAGGACCGCCTTCTATCATATAGGATGCGACAGTGAAGGGTGCACCGCAAAAGCCGATTAGAGGGACATCTGTCAGTTCGCCACGCAAAATGCGAATCGCTTCCAAAACGTGACCCAAACTTGCTTCCACTTCGACGGGCTTCAGTGCGGCAACATCCGCTGCTGTGCGAACAGGGTTTTCAATAATAGGACCCTTGCCAGGCACAAACTCGAAGTTCACACCCATTGGCTGGAGGGGCAGGAGAATATCAGCGAAGAGAATTGCTGCATCCATGCCAAAAGCTTTGATCGGTTGAAGGGTTACTTCGGCAGCGATCTCCGGTTGTGCAACCATCTCCAGCAGACTATATTTCTCGCGAATTTTGCGATATTCGGGCATATAACGCCCCGCCTGACGCATAAACCAGACAGGGGTTTGGTCTACAGGCTCAAGACGGCAAGCCTTCATGAAATTGGAGTTATCAGATGTATTTGTCATTTCTTTATTTTCCGTTTTCAGCTGCATTTGCGACCAGAATACAACCTGGGTCGCTTTCCATATAATCGCCAGTTACGCCGTAAGCGCGTCCACGTTGTCCACCACAGACTTCACGATATTCACAATCTCGGCAAACGCCTTTCAGTTTGGAATAATCACGCAAATTCTTGAAGATCTCATGGTTTCTATAAACGTCGACCACATCGTCTTCACGTACCATTCCTGCTGTTAGAGGGAGGAAGCCCGAAGGTTGGATTTCGCCGATATGTGAGATGAAGAGGAATCCATTCCCATCGTTAACACCCTTTTTGGGGCGATGCAATCCGTCTTCATATTGGAAACCTGCTCCCTGAAAAGCGACAGGTTTGCCATCGCTCTGCTCGGCACGTTTGCGTTCAATTGCTACGCGCCTGTACATCTGTGCGGCTGTGGCTTTGATGTCAAAAGGAGCGACTTTTGAAAGGTCATAGAGCCAATTGAAGGTACGCTCATGTTCTTCGGCAGAGATCATTTGGTTGATCATCGCGCGCCCGGTTGGGACGAGGAAGAAAACCGACCACTGGACTGCGTTGACTTCTTCGATGAAAGGAACCATTTCTTCCAAAATGTCAATATTATGCTTGGCAACGGTCGTGTTGACCTGTACGCTGATACCAACTTCCTGCGCACGGTGGAGAATATCCATTGTGCGTTTCCAGGAGCCTGACACTTTGCGAAAATCATCGTGGACTTCGGCGCGAGGAGCGTCGAGGCTGAGGGCAATGCGTCGGATTCCGGCATCACGTACTTCTTCGAGGCGTTTTTTAGTGGGCAATGCTGTGGCTGTAGGCGTTAATGAACAACGGAGGCCTTTTTGGGACGCGTATGTGATCAGCTCAGCCAAATCCGGGCGCACCATCGGGTCACCACCAGTAAAGATCAATATTGGAGAACCGAAGTCAGCCAGTCTATCAATAAGAGTAAAAGCTTCTTCTGTTGAAAGCTCATTTACATCACGTTTATGCTGTGCATCCGCACGACAATGGACGCAGGCATAGGCACAGGCTCGGCTTACTTCCCAAGCGATCGTGAATGGGGATTGATCAAAATCTGCGATAACCATCCGTTGATCCCGCTGCCCGCGCTCGGCTGCTGCACGTTCACTCAAATTTCTAGCTTCTGTCATAAATTACTCCTGGTCTTTATATTTTTTTGTTACTCAGTCGTGTCTTTGCGAGGTAGTTTTATCGCCAACGCAATCTCCCGAACGGTATAGGAAACCGCCACGTCGCAAAAGCACGCTCCTCGCAGAAATATTTCGGAAAGATTGATTACTTCAGCCACTTGGCTGCATCTTTAGCATGATAGGTGATGATCAGGTCTGCGCCTGCACGTTTCATCGACAGCAATGTTTCAAGCGTGACCTTCTCTTCATCAATCCAATTATTGGCTGCGGCGGCTTTGACCATTGCATACTCGCCACTGACGTTATAAGCCGCCATGGGGAATTCAGGAAACGCGTTTTTGACCGTGCGGATAATATCGAGATAAGCTAACGCGGGTTTGACCATCAGCATATCCGCACCTTCACCCACATCCAGGGCGGCTTCACGCAGCGCTTCGTTGACATTTGCAGGGTCCATCTGATGAGATTTTCGGTCACCGAATTTAGGTGCGCCATCTGCCGCATCACGGAATGGACCGTAAAAGCCAGATGCATATTTAACCGCGTAAGACATAATAGGCAAATTTTCAAATTTCGCAGCGTCTAAAGCCGAACGAATGGCAGAAACCATCCCGTCCATCATCCCGGATGGAGCAACAATATCCGCTCCACATTCGGCGTGAGAAATAGCGACCTTGCCAAGAATATCCAGAGATGGATCGTTCAGCACATAGCTCTCGGGAAAAGATGCCTGAAAGTGTTCGCCCGTATTCAAAATCCCACAATGCCCATGATCGGTATACTCGCAAAGGCAAACATCCGTTGCCACAACCATCTCTGGGATTTCACGTTTTATCGCTCGAATTGCCTGCTGAACAATGCCATTTTCGGCAAAATTTTCCAACCCAATCGGGTCTTTTTCAGCGGGTAATCCAAATAAGATTACAGCAGGAATACCCAGTTTTGCCGCTGTCTCTACTTCGCGCACAGCTTCATCAACAGAGAGTTGGTCTACGCCAGGCATGGAAACGATCGGTGTTCGTCCACTACCATGTCGCACAAAAAGCGGATAAATGAAATCGCTGGCGTTCAGTTCGGTTTCACGCACCATCGCACGCAAGGCTTCGCTCTGTCGCAAGCGGCGCGGGCGAGCTATAGGAAATTGAGCATTTTTATTCATAAATAATATTTTGGTTTATCAAACTTTCAACCAATCCTTCAACAGTATATTTTTTTGGCATCACCGCTACAGAGAATCCCTCTCTTTCAGCAGCTTCTTTTGTAACGGATCCTATACAAGCAAAAACAGGCTTGCCTGCCAAATCAAAAGGATCAAGGCCAGCATCTTTCGTCAGGCGAATGAAATTTTGCACCGTAGATGGGCTTGTAAAAGTGACCACATCTACGCCTTCACGCAAAACGGATATTCCTTCTTTTTCAGGTTGAGTTGGCAATGTCTGGTAAATAGCAATTTCGTGGACAATCCCCCCAGCAGCTAAAATTTCTTGTGGCAAAACTTCTCGTGCGATCTCGGCTCGTGGAAGCAAAATCCATTTGTCGTTTAGATCGCCTAAGCCGGGCAGGATGGCTTTACTCACATATTCTTCCGGGACGAAATCCACCGCCACGCCACGTGACCTGAGGCTTGCTTCCGTTTTTGAGCCGACGGCGGCTACCTTAGGCAGTTGTAGCGTCTCCCCCACAGCATCGAAAAACACATCCACAGCATTGGATGACGAGAAAATCACCCACGCATATTTCTCTATATCTTTCACCGCATCTTCCAAGGGAGAAAGATCATCCATTGGGCGAATCTGAATAACAGGGAAGAAGATTGGCTCGAATCCTGCTGCTTCTAGCGCATCGGCAAAAGCTTCTGCCTGTTTACGAGGACGAGTGATCAGAACTTTAGGCATATTCTAGCTTTAGCCTTGCAGGATTTCTGCTGCACCTTGTGCGAGAGCTTCTTCGGCAAGTTTTTTGCCGAGTTCTATAGCATCGTTTCCTTCGCCAGAGACTTTGATCACTTTTTTACCGTCCAGCGAAGAAACCAAGCCCGTTAAGCTAACAGTCGATGTCTGATGATTAACTTTTGCGTACGCGGCAACAGGAACAGCGCATCCGCCGCCGAGACCTGCCAAAAAGACGCGTTCGGCGGTAACGGCCAAACGAGTAGGCAGATGATCAACCGCAGCCAGCAAGTCCAGGGTCGCGTTTGCGTCGGTTCGACATTGAACGGACATCGCTCCTTGTCCGGGTGCTGGGAGCATCTCATCGAAGGAAAGTATCTGCATTTTCTCGCCAAGTTCTGCATCCAAGCCAAGGCGAATTAATCCAGCAGCGGCGAAGACGACGGCATCGTATTGTCCTTCGAGCAGTTTACGAAGACGAGTATCTATATTGCCGCGAATATCAGCGATTTTAAGATCGGGGCGAAGAGCAAGAAGTTGCGCCGCTCGCCTCGGGCTGGATGTTCCAACTTTTGCATTCTCAGGGAGCGTTTCGAGGGTGTAGCCTGCTTCGGAAACAAGGGCGTCACGAACATCAGCTCGCGATGGGATTGCGCCCAGCATGAGCCCCGTTGGGTTTTCTGTGGGCAAATCTTTTAAGGAGTGAACGGCAGCATCTACGCGTCCATCGAGGAGCGCAGCTTCGAGTTCCTGGGTGAAGAGACCTTTACCGCCGATCATGGGAAGAGGCTTATCAAGAACTTTGTCGCCTTGGGTGACGAAAACTTCTTCTGTGCAGCTAAGGTTTGAATGAGCAGCATGCAAGGCGGTTATGACCCAGGTGGTTTGCCAGCGAGCAAGTTTGGAGGGGCGGGTTGCAAAAATTAAATTCATGATGATCTTGGGGTTTCCGGAATATCAAAAAGGGCTCGGGCTACTGTCGCATATTGTGGGGCTTGCTCGTTGCTTGCTTCAGAGCGTAATCGTCGAATAGGGGCATCAACCAGTTTTTTGACCAGTGCCTGTGTGAGCGCTTCAATCCGCTTGCGATCTCTGTCTTCCAGATCGGGTAGACGGCGCAGGGTTTTGGAGAGCTCAAGCTGCCGAATGCTTTCAGCCTGTTCACGCAGATTTGCGATTAGGGGCAGCATATCGAGTGATGCGAGATAATCATTATAATGTGCTTTTTCTTCAAAGAGGATGCTTTCTACATGCGGCACTTCTGCGCTGCGTTTTGCAAGAGAATCTTCGAGCTGTGTATTTAGCCCATCCATATTAAAGAGGTTGACGCCAGGGAGGTCTCCTACATCAGCGTCAATATCTCGTGGAACAGCAATATCTATCATCACGAGTGGACGCTCTGCACGATCTTTTAGCGTTTTCTCAACTTGGGGAACATGGATAATTGTATGAGGCGCACCAGTGGATGCTATCAAAATATCAGCACGTGTGAGGGCTGTAGCAAGCTGCTCAAAGGTAGAGGTCTCTGCCCCCCAACGTTCAGCCAAAGCCAATGCGCGATCTAGTGTGCGATTGACGACAAGAATTTTCATCGCTCCGCGTTTACGCAATGCTTCGACAGCAAGCTCTGCCATTTCTCCAGCACCAAGAACAACGATTTGTGCTTTCTCTATCGCAATAACGGTTTTCTCAGCAACAGAGGCTGCCAGCGATGAAACAGATGAGGGGTTACGTCCGATCAGAGTTTCTGTGCGGGCTCTCTTCCCTGCGTGGATAGCGGTTTGGAATAAACGAGAAAGGATAGGGCCAACCGTGTTTTGTCCGCGAGCAAGTTGAAGCGCGTGCGTCACCTGTCCGAGAATTTGGGGCTCCCCAAGAACCAGTGAATTTAATCCGGCTGCAACGCGCAAGAGATGTTCAATTGCATCCTGATCGAGATGATGATAAAGATGAGGGGCTAATTCTTCTCTGGGAATGTCGTGGATATCTGAAAGAAAAATTTCCAGCTCAACTGAAGATGTTGAACTGGAAATTACATAAATCTCTACCCTATTACAAGTGGAGAGAATGATCATTTCAGTGCTTATGGACATTCCAATGCCACATCCTTGGCGGGCGAGGGCTGATTGAATTTGGTCATCGTTGAACGCTAGTTTTTCTCGAAGGCTAACGCTTGCTGTGTGGTGATTAATACCTAAACAATGAATGTGCATACGCCTCTCAATACCTTTCAGGATAATTCTAGATACTATAGCGCCAAAATGCACAATTACGGTGTAGATTTGTAGAGAATTTGCTTAAGAGTCTTATGAGAATAAAGCAGCCTAAGGTGGCTTTGAAATAGAAATTCTAAGATAGTTCAAGAAATCAACAGATTTCACCACCTCTCCCAACCATTTATAGAAGCCTGTTTTTTACTATTTTCGTATTTCGGACTCTATCTTTATATTGCTAAAGAAGTGTATGGGTAATGACCACTCTGATACCAATGCCTAACAAAATCAGGCCACCTAGAACTTCTCTTTTCTTTCCAAATTATTTTCCAAGATATAGCCCGGCAAATAAGCCTACTGCAGATAAGAGCAAAGCAACCAAACCGATCATAACTACAGATAATAATATTGGAACATTGAGAAGAGCAATACTCAATCCAACAGCAAATGCATCAATACTTGTAACAAAAGAGAGGACTACTAGAACATACCCCGTAGAAGGATCCTGCTCAAAAGCTTTGCCATTTCCATTCAGCCCAGAAAGGATAAAATTAATCCCAACATACCAAAGCAATACAAGGGCGATCCAATAATCAAATTCTTTAACATAATGAACGATTGTTTCTCCGGCCAACCAACCTAAAGCTGTCATGCCTGCCTGAAAAATGCCGAAGTGAGCAGCTAATCTGATTTTGCCACGCAGGCTGGTAATTTGCCCTGACTCAGCAGCACATCCGCTTCTCGCAGTTTTTAATTATCTGTTCAATTGAATAGCATCGTTTTCTTGGCATTGTCTGTCTCCTTTTTCCTGATCTGTAACATTCTACTTGGATCAGGTTTCGGGGGGCAGGTCACCCACCCATTCAAGGACATTTCCTACCATATCATACAATCCATAGCCAAGCTACTTACCGCAACCGTACGACCACTACACTCATGGACCTGAGTGCTATTTTCCGCTCCAATCTGGCAACTTGGATTCTGATCCCCTCAAGGATATTTTTTACCTTCAAATCCACTGCGAGCTGCCTTCTCCCATTGCGCTTCAGTTGGCATTCTCATATTTACCCAAGAACAATACGCTTGTGTACCGTGCCAACTTACTTCCACAACCGGGTGATTCCGATAATCGTTCTGCGACTGCCATTTCTCGCCGCTCTGGAGGATCAACACGTCACTATCTTCAGCATCCAACCACGTGATTCCATCTATACACTGGAAGTGGATCGCCGACTGTTATGCGCCCTACAAAACTTGATATCCTTCTTGAACTCCACTCTCATTTCTTCTCACCGGTGCAATAAATTGTATGATTTGTGTTTTCAGTTCATCTCGCAAGAAACGATACGCGGCTGAAAGGTAATTAATATTGGCCGCATAACAGCTGTTAAAAATCCGACATCCAAAAGGCATCTAATTACATTTTTCTCTTCTGAGCAATCTGTAACTCAAGTTAGTGACTTCCATCATTTGACTTATCTATATAGTTAGTACTAAAATAAAACTAGTGAAAACTTACACAATATGCTTGATCGGTTTAGATTCACAGCAAACTGTAGTTATCGGAGGAGGGCACGTCGCAGCTCGAAAAGTGGAGGGTCTATTAGTCGCTGATGCTCAGGTAAAGGTGATTAGCCCAGTGCTAGTGCCAGAACTACAATCGATGGTTGATATGAACACGATCACTTTTATCCAACGTTCGTATCAAAACAGCGACTTGGAAGGGGCTTACCTGGCTGTTGCAGCAACCGACGATTTAACTGTAAATCAAGCCATATGGGCTGAGGCGAAACAGCGCGGCTGCCTGATCAATGTGGTGGATGATCCTGAACATAGCAATTTCATCCTACCGGCAATCGTCCAACGAGGCGAGATGAGCATTGCGATTTCGACGGGAGGAGGCAGCCCGGCATTAGCGCGACGGATGCGCGAGCGCCTGGAAGGAATTATTGGACCCGAATATGGCACTCTGGTCGAGGTGTTAGCTGAACTGCGCCCAGAGCTCCTTACCAAGCACTCCCCTGGCAGGGCTCGTCTGCAAGCAGCTTTACGTATCATAGATTCAGAAATTCTGCACATTATCCAAATTCAAGGGAAAGACGCGGCACTAATCTATGCTAGAGAACAACTACACCAACAATACTGACAACTCTTCCAGTGGAATCGTTTATCTTGTCGGAGCAGGCCCCGGCGATCCCGGGCTTTTGACCTTGCGTGGGCTAGAGTGTTTGCAAAAAGCAGATTTGGTCGTGCACGACCGGCTTGCAAACCAACAACTACTGGCACATGCACCCCAAGCAGAGATCATCGATGTCGGTAAAAAGCCCGATCATCATCCAACTCCTCAGGAACGAATAAACGCCATTCTTGTAGAAGAGGCGCAAAAGGGAAAAGTTATCGTAAGACTCAAAGGCGGCGATCCGTTTGTCTTTGGGCGCGGTGGAGAGGAAGCGCTATCTCTGGCCAAGGCGGGTATTCCATTTGAAATTATTCCCGGAGTGACGAGCGCGATATCAGTTCCGGCTTATGCTGGCATTCCGGTCACGCAACGAGGCGTGGCCTGTAGTGTGGCATTCATCACCGGGCATTGTGCAGGCTCAAAACCCTTGGACGTAGATTGGCAAGCACTTTCTCAGGGGGTTGACACGCTTGTATTTCTAATGGGCGTGCACAGCCTAAAGCTGATCGTTACCTCGCTGCTGAAAGTGGGTCGTTCACCAGAAACCCCCATTGCTCTGATCGAACGGGGAACTCTACCGGAACAAAAGGTGGTCACGGGAACGCTAGATAACATTCTCGAAGAAGCTGCTGATATCGAACCGCCTGCAATCATCATCATCGGCAAAGTGGTCAGCCTGCATCCAACTTTGGAATGGTTCAAGTCGACTTTAGAAATTTCCTTAATGGGATAAGGGCAAGGTAATTCAAAGATGACACGCGCGCTGGTTACCGGCGGAACGGGGTTTATTGGATCAAATATCGCCCTGCGTTTAATTGAACGCCACTGGGATGTGCGCATTCTGGAGCGTTCGGAATCATCTCGAGAACTTTTGGAAGGTGGTCCATTTGAATTTGTCATCGGTAATGTGCTGGAGCCTGACAGCTTGCTCCCGGCAATGGAAGGTATTGATGTAGTTTTCCATGCAGCAGGAGTAGTCGATTATTGGAATCAGGGTGAAGAGCACATGTACAAAGTCAACGTAGACGGTACACGCAATGTAATGGAAGCAGCCCTAAAGTCCGGTATTGATCGGGTGGTACACATCAGTTCGACCGCAGCCATGGGAATTCATCCCAATGAAATCGTTGACGAAAGTTACACGTTCAATGTCGAACCCGAACGTTTTATTTATGGACATAGCAAGTACCTCGCAGAAGAGATCGCTTTTGAATATATAGAAAAAGGATTGCCCGTTGTTCTCGTCAATCCAACGACCGTAATAGGACCACGTGATGTACGCAAGGTATCAAGCGGGATGGTTGTAGAGGTTGGGAATCACCACGTACCGCCATTCATTCCTCCTGGCGGGATCAACATCATTCCCATTTGCGACGCAGCACAGGGAGCTATTGAGGCAGTTGAAAAAGGACATGTAGGGGAGCGTTATATTCTGGGCGGCGAGAATATTTCACATTTACAACTATATAAGACGATAACGAATGTGGTTGGATGCGGCATGAAGCTCAAAGCCATGCCACGCTGGCAGGTATCCATTATCGCCAGCTTGACAGACATGCTACAACCCCAGACCAGCGGCCCGGTTCCACTAACAGGTGATCGATTACGCCTTGAAGCGCAGTTCTTCTTTTATGAAACGACCAAAGCTCGTACAGCTTTTGATATGCCCCAAACACCTTTGCGCATTACCATCGGGAGAACTTATGAGTGGTATGACCTAATGGGCGAATTTGAAGGAACTTATGAGAGCTTGGAGGAGAATGGCACCTGCAAGTATTGCAAACGCTCTCGTTACTGCGAATGGCCGCCTCAACCCGAAAAACTCAAGGGGCAGGGGTAAGTTATGGCAAAGCTCCTAGATCTTTTCCGTACTAGTTGGAAACGTTTCTACCAAAAGTGGTTAGAGTACGTTCTGACAAGAAAGTGGTTTGATGTTGGCTTGCGCAGCAAGATGTCGCTCTTGGTCACAGTTGGCCTAATAGGGTTGATTTCCATTTTTGCTTTCATTGCCATTTCTACTTTTCGCCAGGCAACGCAACAGCAACTCTCCGAGCATGTATTACGAGCACGCATACTTGCAGAAAGCTTGGACTCAAGTCTTAGCCACGTCGCAGGTATGCTCACCATCCTATCATCACAAATCAATATGGACAGCTCTCAGACAAACCTTGAAGAGTGGGAAGTTGTTTTTGAACGGGATTTCCGTCCAGTTCAAGGAGTCTACCTATTTGACTCAAACAATCATTTGCTTGCTGCTACGGCGACAGCGCCAAACATCAAATGGGAAGATATGTCACTGGCTCAAACTATGGATAGCAATCTAACGCGAAATATAATAATTGATGGGATACCACGCCCTTACGCAGTTGTTGCTGTGCCAGTTACTCATCCAAATAGCACCCATCCTGAAGGAACCCTGGCTGCCATAATAGATCTCTCTAATCCGGATATTTTCATTTCAAGTAGCTCGTTAGATACGGAGCTAGATGGGACGTTGCAAATATTGGATTCTCAAGGGCAGGTATTAGTTAGCACCCATCCGGATCGAACACTTACAGAAAACACAATAGAAAAAATTACTAATCAACTATTTACAGAAGACAAACCAAGATTCGAAGCCTGTCTGGGTTGCACAACAAATGAACTAAATACAGGGACTGTAATAGCCTTTGCTTCACTTTCGCAAGCCCCCTGGATGGTAGTGATTTGGCACGACTCTCAAGAGTTGTTTGCCCCTGTAAGAATGATGGGATTTCAAACCATAGTTCTTGGCCTGGTTGCCATATTAGGGGCCCTAGGCCTTGTCATGATGACCACACGCAGCGTAATCGCTCCGATTCAAATGCTTACAGATGCTACAGAAAAGATCGGCGAGGTTCAATTCGATACAACGACGCTAAAGTCTATTGAGTACTCTCTTGCCACGACACTGGCAAATAAAACCATTCGACGTCGGGATGAGATTGGTGTTCTTGCAAATAGTTTCATTACCATGTGTACACGCTTGCAGCAATCCATGGAAGAAATCCAATCATGGAATCGTGAGTTGGATGCCCGCGTACAGGCTCGCACCCAACAATTATCCATCCTGAACACAGTTGCATTGACCGTTAATCAATCCCTTAACCTTGACGATATCCTGGATCGAGCTTTAGACGACGTATTGAAACTCAAAGGGATCGATGTAATCGCCATCTATCTCCATGATTCCGTTAGTGGCCAATTGGCACTAAAAGCTCATCGTGGACTTTCCGAGAAAGCTGCCCGCACAGCTTATAAGGTCGGCATGCTTGATGGAGATTGTGGCGGGGTTTTGGAACTTGGTCGAATAATCGTTGTGCCAGATATTTCTTCATACCGTGGAAGAGGCGCAAGATCATTGCAACGGGAGAAAGTTAAATCCCTCGTACACGTCCCCCTGATGACCAAAGGCTGGGCTCTGGGAAGTATGTGTGTCGGCACCCATGATACAACTCAATTTGGTGAATCTGAACAAAGCCTACTCAGTGCTATTGGAAATCAAATCGCCATCGCAGTTGAAAACGCGCGTTTATATGCTGATGTGCAACGCAAGGAACGCGTACGGGGCGAATTATTTAAGAAAACACTAGCTGCCCAGGAAGATGAACGTAAACGCATCGCACGCGAATTACATGATGAAGTTAGCCAATCCCTGACAGCTTTACTTTACGACGCCGAAAACGGATTGGAACTGGATGATCTCCCTGCAATTCGAGGGCGGTTGCAAAGTATTTGCGATCTAACCCAACACACATTGGAGAATATCCATAAACTCATGTTCGATCTGCGTCCATCAATGCTTGACCAACTGGGCCTGATCCCAGCCTTACGCTGGCTGTCCGAAACAAGACTGGAGCCTAAAGGGATACGGGTCAAAGTGAATTCCAACCTGGCGGATAGTGAAATAAACACCCAGCGCCTATCACCTGAAATTGAAACGGCCCTCTATCGTGTCGTACAGGAAGCTATCAACAACATTGCTCGTCACTCGGCTGCACGAAATGTGGAAATTTTCCTGACCGTAAACAACGACGTAACGAATATCAGCATCACTGATGACGGGATTGGTTTTGATCTAACAGAATTAAGGATTGAAACTCTGGAAGAAATTGACAACAAGGATTTTCTCTTGCCCGAAAATACCCGCGGACTGGGGTTGCTTGGGATGCAAGAGCGCATTGAATTATTAGGAGGAGAATTGGATATCGATTCAACCCTTAGCAACGGAACCAAAATCCATATCCATGTTCCGATTGCCGAAAGGAGCCCTATCTATGATTAGGGTTCTGATCGTTGACGACCATGCTATTTTACGTGATGGGATTCGTTCGATTCTGGAAAGTCAGGATGACATTGTTGTCGTAGGAGAAGCAAGCAATGGGTCAGACGCGCTTGAATACATCAGTACCTTGTTACCGAATATTGTGCTTATGGACATATCCATGCCCAAAACGAACGGCCTAGAAGCCACACGCTTGGTAAAAGAACGCTTTCCCCATGTCAAAGTATTGATCCTGACACAACACGATAATCGTGAATATATTGCTCCAGCATTGGGAGCGGGTGCTTCAGGCTATGTCCTGAAACGTTCCGGCAGGAGTGAAATGCTGAATGCGATCAGGCAGGTTCATGAACAGGGAGCCTACCTGACTAACAAGATCACACAAAAAATATTGCAGGAGTATACCCAACCAGGTCATAGCAATAGTGATATCAAACAGAATCTGACAGATCGGGAATGTCAGGTTCTCGAGTTGATCGTAGAGGGCAAAAGCAATAAGGAGGTAGCTTTAGTTCTCAACATCAGCCACAAAACGGTTTCTGTGCATCGGACCAATATCATGTCCAAGCTAGACGTTCAGAACACGGTCGAATTGATCCGTGCAGCTTCCTCCCACCCTTTACGCAAATTCCCGGCCACCAACTAGATGACTGGGGAGCAAAAAAGTCAATCAATATCATACAAAAAGGAGAACGTCATGAACGACTTGAAATTAAATTTTGTCAAGATCCCTGCATCTGAGTTTACAATGGGTAGCAAACGGCCACATGATCGTGATGCAGACAACACTGAAATGCCTGCCCAAGTGTTGCACGTTAGTGATTATTACATTATGAAATTCCCGGTTACAAATGTACAATACAATCAGTTCGTCCAGGCAATTGGCTGCCGTCCTCCCCTATTTTGGCCAGATGGGGAGTATCCTGCTGAACTAGCCGATCATCCAGTCGTAGGCGTTTCTTATTTCGATGCGATGGCTTTCTGCGCCTGGGCTTCTGAGATGACCGGTCTTCCAGTCCGTTTGCCCACAGAGCCAGAATGGGAAAAAGCTGCACGTGGCCCTGAAATAAGGGTGTTTTCCTGGGGAGACGATTGGGATAAAGGAATTTGCAATACCAGCGAAGAAAAAAATAATGGAACATCCAAGGTAGGCCAATTCTCCCCTCAAGGAGATAGTCCTTATGGGATTGCTGATATGGGTGGCAACGTACAGGAATGGAGTTCTTCCTTATATGGATCTTACCCTTATAACCCAACAGACGGGCGGGAAGAACATGTCTATGATCTGCACAAAGAAGATATTTTGCCAAAATGGCTTGAGACGGGTTGCACATCTGTGCCCAATTCTGTAGAAGCCTCTATCGGGAAATCCGTCATTCGCGGAGGTTCATGGCGCGAGACAAAGTTCCGCGCACGTTGTGCTTATAGAAGCTGGGCAGCCCCTATGCACCGCAGTGATGATACAGGTTTCCGTTGTTGTCACGAGCCAAAAGAGTAGGACTTAAAAGAACAAGCTGGCAATTCCCCATCCAATTAGCGCAATCATAAACGTTGCCAGTCCAATTGCCTGCATATACAAAGTCATCAGTACAACACGACGTTGGTCGGGGCGCAATTTCAAGTAATATCGATCCAAAAACCACTTGATAATCTGGCGTCCCCGACCATTGTTTAATTCACTGTAGCGTTTAATATTGAACAGCCATTCACTAATAACACCACGAACTGTGGGGATGAAATTCTCCCCTCCTATATTTTCGTCGCAAAAAACCTCTTCATAGTTAATACGTGTACCAAGGGGGATGCTTTGAAATCGCCAGGTAATGATCGTTTTACAATCTTCGTCGAGATAATAGCTGAATTTATGCAATAGCTCGTGTTCTGTAACAAAATACTCTTGTCGGGCAGGCATCTCAAACTCCGGTTCCTGGTCGCTGGTCGCAATTATTTCTTTAGCGTCATCAGATATTAACTCTTTCGAATGACTTGTATCAGCCTGGGTCGATTTCAGGGACAGCATTTGAATCAGTCCGGATATTGCGCCTTGGGTAGCATTCAATGTTCCATAGGAGAGACCAAAGGGCATATCAGTCAATACCCGGACCCGGTAACTGCTCCCGGTTTGTGGATAATTTGGAGATACATCCAACAGTTGACTTAGCCCCCACAACGGACTAAGTTGCATACGCCGATCAATATCAACAACCGTATCAAAGACATCCTGACACGGTGCTTCAATATCGATCAGCTTCGTTATTTTTTGCATGAGTCCATTTTACCCCCTTTGGAATTCACTTGCTCACTTTCTAAGGAAAGTCTAATTCACTGACACTAACCAGTTACTATAAAAACCCGGGAACAAAAAAGGCTCATGGAAGTTAGATTGCTTCCATGAGCCTATGACCTTAGGCAATTTCTATTATTTCACTTGCCACTCCTTCCTGCGCAGGAAGAATTTCGTGATCTCTTCAGAGATCGCTGGCAGGAGCGCCAGCCCGATTACGACGAGCCATTCGTTCAAGTTCAGCCAGTGAGTATTGAATATCGGTTGCAGGAAGGGGACAGCAGCAACCAATATCAACAAGAATACTGAAAGCCCCACTGCGTATTGCATATATTTATTGGAAAAAACACCAATTGAGAATAGTGAAGCACGCTCCGAGCGAACGGTGTAAGAACGGAACAACTCACACAGCGAGAGGGTCAGGAAGGCCATTGTTTCGGCAGTTTGCACATCCACACCGAACCAGTCGTGCTGGATCAGGCCAACGATGGGGTTGACACCTACTGGGAGTGCCTGGTCAATATGCCAATACAAGCCCAGACCGAAAGCGGTCAACACCGCTGTAGTCTGTGTGATAGTCTGGATGATGATTCCCATTCCCATCGTCCGATTGATGATCGGCTCGTTTTTGGCGTGCGGCTTTTCCATCATAATGCCCGGATCGCCTTTTTCCATCGCCAGCGCCAGGGCAGGCGCCCCATCAGTAACTAGGTTCAGCCACAACAACTGGATCGCCGTGAGCGGCGCGGGGAGCCCCGCTAGCGTCGCCAGGAAGATGATCATGATCTCGGCCACATTGGAGGAAAGTAGGAAGAAGACAAATTTACGGATATTGCTGTAAATGATCCTGCCCTGCTCAACCGCTGAAACGATGCTGGCATAGTTGTCATCGGTCAACACCATATCTGCGGTTTCCTTGGCCACATCTGTGCCGGTAATGCCCATCGCCACACCGATGTCGGCACGCTTGATCGCCGGAGCATCGTTGACACCGTCACCGGTCATGGCAACGACTTCATCGTTGGCCTGCAGTGCATCCACGATCTTCATCTTATGTTCCGGTGATACTCGGGCGAACACATCCGTTTCTTTGATCTCGGCTCTGAGCGTATCAACATCCATTTTGTCTATGTCTGCACCGGTGGCTACTTTGTGTCCGGGCTTCAGCAGACCAATCGCCTCGGCAATGGCGCGCGCCGTGTTGGGGTAATCGCCTGTGATCATCACCGTGCGGATACCTGCATTGCCCCCCTCTACCAGCGCAGATTTGACCTCAGGGCGAGCCGGATCGATCATTCCCTGCAACCCGACGAAAACAAGATCCTGTTCGACTTCTTCTGCTTTGAGTTTGCCGTTTTCTCCAGGAGCTTCTTTTTCAATGCGGTAAGCCATACCCAGCACGCGCAAGGCATCTTTTGTCATTAAGTCATTTGCTTCAAGGACACGTTGGCGTTTCTCATCTGTCATTGGTTTGGACTGGTCATCCATAGTTTGGTAATGCGTACACAGATCAAGCACCATATCTGGAGCGCCTTTGATCGCAATAACAGACCAATCGCGCTTTTTATCGTCATAAAATGGGGATATATCTTCAGGACTCGGCTCACTGACCTCATGGACTGTGATCATGCGCTTACGCTCAGAGTCAAAAGGTACCTCGTTCTCACGTGGGTAAGCCTGCTTCACATCAATGGGCAGTGCCCCAGCTTTGGCTGCCGCTACCAACAACGCCCCTTCAGTCGGATCACCAACGATACGATAGGTTTCTTCGCTGTCAGTTTCCCCCGTGATCTCAAGCTCGGCATCATTATTGAGCACACCTAGCCAAAGAGTAGTCAATGCAGCCGGGTATTTGGTCACATCCACTGGTTTATCATCTACAGTGAAATCACCTTCAGGAACATAACCTGAACCCGTCACTCCGAAATACTGCCCGTCCACCCAAAGACGTGTAACCGTCATTTCATTCTGGGTCAGAGTACCGGTTTTATCGGAACAAATCACAGTAGCTGAACCAAGCGTTTCAACGGATGACAGCTTGCGGATGAGTGCGTGGCGTCTGATCATCTCGCGCATCCCAAGCGCCAGACTGATGGTCACCACTGCGGGCAATCCTTCCGGAACAGCCGCGATAGCCAAACTGATGGCAATAATGAACGCTTCTGTTATCACCTCAGCATAGTCCGTAAAGTATTGCACTGGGCCACTGAACAACTCGTTTATATTTGTATAGTTGATCAAGGCAACGATAAAGACGATTGCCACCAGAATCAACGATGCGATACTCAACGTTTTTCCCAATTCATCCAATCGGCGTTGAAGTGGTGTTTCTTCCGATTCTACTGTCTGCAACATGGTTGCGATCAGGCCCAATTGTGTGCGCATACCTGTACCAACCACAACTCCACGTCCACGTCCGTATGAGACCAACGTGCCCATGAAAGCAGTGTTCTTACGGTCACCTATGGGAACATCTTTATCCATGATGCTGGCAGCACTCTTTTGCACGGGCAAAGATTCTCCAGTCAGGGATGCTTCTTCAACCCGCAGATTGATGGCTTCCAATAAGCGTACGTCCGCTGGAACGTAATTCCCCGCCTCAAGAAAGACAATATCACCAGGTACCAGTTCGCGCGCAGGGACAACCTGTCGGCTACCATTACGCAGGACTTGCGCATCTGGAGCAGCAAGTTTTTTCAGAGCTGCTAGCGCTTCTTCGGCACGCTGCTCCTGGACAATGCCGAGCACCGCATTGAGAACCACAATCGCCATGATGGCGCCCGCTTCTATATATTCGCCCAATAAGGCTGAAACAATGGATGCAACTATTAGTAGGATCACAACAAAGTTGTTAAATTGGTCCCACAACATATGCCAGAATGTAGGACGCGGTGCTTCCTGCAATTCATTTTGACCATATTGAGCAATGCGCCGGGCAACCTGCTCATCACCCAGGCCAGCATCCTGAACTTCAAGATGCCTGAGTACATCTTCAGCCGTTAGTGCATGCCAGGCTTGCTCTTCGTTCTGCTCGGTTTTGACGGTGTCATTTAGTTTGTTGTTCTGCATCTGCGCTCCTCTTCGATTTAAAATTAGTTTAGCTCTGCACGCAAAGGTGCTTTAAATTCCCAACATTTTGTAACAGTGCTGACAAGCAATAGGCGGAGGTGATAATTCATTGTCACCAGAATCGCCTGCCAGATAGGAAAACATAGCTAATGGGCTTTTGCCCACATTGCGGCGTTTGAAAGCTGAAACGAATTTCTCTCGTTCAACACCGTCAAGTGCCACCGTAAAACCATCACAGACATTCCCAAAAGAAACCGTATCAAAGGGATGGGATTCTCCTTGATAAAAACGCGGGATCTGTCCGTCGAGGGTCAAGCCCAGATAGACACAGGGTGTCACTTCACCACGATGATTAACATACACAGTATTGACCGGATCCGAATCACAAACTGCTGTGTTCGGTTCCTCTTTTAGCGGGTAGATTCTCAAGGGGATGTTCAGTCGTTCGGCATTCATTTTTGCCTGATTGACGATCTCCATATCTTCGAGAAGTGGCTCTTCCCCAAACACGTGCTGGTGGTCTAAAGTGATGCTGGGGGAATAGGTGAGATTTGTTGCTACAACCTCATCCGCACCCAGTGAAGCTGCCAGTTCTACCAGCGAGGGGAATTCGGTCAGGTTAGTACGCGTCATCAAGAAGTGTAGTTCCAGCCAGGGATTTGTGACCCCATTTTTACGCTTCAGGTTGGCCAGATTCTCAAAGTTCCTGCATAGCTTGGTAAATTCAGATTTGGTGCGCAATGATTCATGAACGGAAGCAACCGTCCCCGCGAATGAAACGGAGATCAGATTCACGCCCATGTCCAGCAAGCGACGATTCTGGTCATCCTGCAGATAAGTGCCATTAGTGGTGAATCCGGTCTGGCAGCCCTGTTGCTGGGCCATCTCAAGCATTTCCCAGAGATGTGGATGCAGCATTGGCTCCCCCCAGCCTTGCAAATACACCAATTCAAATAAATTCAGATGAGGGGCGATACTCTCGCTATACAGGCCAAGCGGCAAATCCCCCTCCACCCAGCGGTCAGACAAGGCATCGTGCGGGCAAAAAACACATCCCGTACCACATCGGCTGGTGACTTCAATTTGAACAACGCCAAAGGGACGCTTCTTTATGGGCACCTTCTTTGATTGCGAACGCAGTTTTGGAAAGAAATTTCCGAGATTTGAAAAAGATGGAAGTTTCATTGAATACCGTATAGGTCCTGAACTAATTTAAGGTAAGTAGAAGGGTCTTCATCTGCCGATAATTCGCGGAGATGAACCGTCGGCTCATGTAATAGTTTTCCCACAATCGCTTTTCCCATAGCCTGTACCAGCTGCTCCTGATGCGGTGTCAGAGAGCCTAAACGACGCAGGGTTTTCTCAACCTCTGCCTGGTAGATGATTTCGGCTTTGCTGTGGAGTGCTTGGATAATCGGTACGCAACCACGAGCACCGTACCACTGATGAAAGCTGTCGAACTCCTGCTGAATGATTACTTCAACTTTCTGATAAATCGATCTTGTTACTGGATGGCTGGTTTTCACAACGATCCCCAGATCATCAATATTCGCTAGCTGCACACCAGGAATAGAGGTGATCTCCGGGTCAGCATCCCGCGGTACAGCCAAGTCTGCCACCAGAAGCGGGCGGCCATCACGAGCCTTCTGTGCTTTCTCCACAGCATCGGCGTGCAAAACAATATGTGGCGCACCTGTTGAGCAAATCACGATATCGGCCTGTTTCAAGGTTTCATTCAAGGCATCAAAATGGACAGCAGTTCCATGCAGATTTTGAGCCAGTTTCTCCGCCCGTTCATAAGTACGATTGGCAATCATGATGCAGCGTAGCCCAGCCTTGATTAAAGCCCGCGCAGTGATCGAGCTGATCTTTCCTGCGCCAATCAATAAGACTGTGCGGTTTTCCAATGGACCCAAAGCCTGCTGTGCCAATTCGACGACCACGCTTGCTACAGAAATATCTCCCCGTCCGATCTCTGTCTCGGCGCGGGCGCGCTTTCCAGCCTGGATAGCATAGCGAAATAACGCTGAAAGGATCGGGCCAGTCGCTCCTGCCACTTGAGCCGTCTCTGCTGCAGACCTCACCTGTCCCAGAATCTCATTCTCCCCTAAGACCAACGAATCCAACCCAGCCGAAACCTGCATCAGATGTTCGACCGCATCCTCACCTCGCAGGACGTACACCAAATGCTGCAAGTTCTCTACAGGCAATTTGGCATGAGATGCGAAAAACTCTTGAATTTTTTTTTCACTAACGGGCGAATTGCATGTACAAAGATAAATTTCGGTTCGATTACAGGTTGATAGCAAGACAACTTCGTTTATCTCGATAGTTTCGTCGCTCAGCAACTCTTTCAAGACAAAGGGGATACGCTCAGCTCCGAATGCCAAACGTTCGCGCACTTCCACTGGCGCGACCTTATGATTGAGCCCGATCATCAAAATTGGCATGGAAGTCATTGGCGTATCCATTAAGTTACCCGCCCCTGACGAGACTCACGATAAGTTCGGGCTCTATCTACCAAGCCCTTTGCCCAGTTTGGTGCTCCACCACTGTGCAAGTGAGTGTAAGCCGCCAGCACATTTCGATAAGTGATTCCATCTCGGCCATTCCCGAGACCATTCCCCCGTGATAAGCCATATACAGTAGAAAGAGAGCTTTTGCTACCGTTGACAGACATCGAAACCAAGCGCGAATTATGGAACTCATGTCCACGCAGGCTCGTACCAGAGGGGAAGAAGGGGTTCTCGTTTTCAACTTGTGCAATTACGTAGCCATGCCCCTGGGGTTTGTCAGTCATCTCGATCTCGCAAGGCAACGCACCGACCATCTCAGCAGATTTTTCACCCCAAATGATACGCTGAGAGAGGTACATCAATCCGCCACATTCCGCGTAGACAGGCAGGTCGTCTTCAATTGCCTGGCGGATTGCCGTACGAAGATGAACATTTGCAGATAATTCATCCATGAATATCTCAGGGAAACCACCGCCAATGTAGAGAGCATCTATCAAGGGCATGTCTGTGTCATGCAAGGCATTGATGAAGACTAGGTCAGCGTCTGCGTCTTCCAACGCTTCTAGACTGGCAGGATAATAGAAAGTAAAAGCTCTGTCTCGCAAAACCCCAATCTTGACGTGCGGGGATTGGGTAACCTGATCTGCAGCTTGATTCTGGTCTGGCACGGAAATGGCAGGAGCGGTACGGGCAATATCCAGAACTGTGTCTAAGTCAAGGTAATGTTCAATGGTCTGCTGGCAAGCCATGATGGCGGAGAGATTCGCATCTTCCTCCGCACGTGGGATTAATCCTAGATGACGATCCGGAATGGTTAAACTTTTATTTCTAGGTATCGCGCCAACTACTGGGATGTCACAATGATTTTCAATCGCCTGACGTAAGCGTGCTTCATGGCGGCTGCGGGCAACATTGTTGAGTACAACACCCGCAATATTTGTGCCCGGCTCGAAGGTCTGGCAACCATGTACGATTGCGGCCACACTGCGCCCAATCCGTGTTGCGCTAACCACTAGCAGGATGGGCGCATCCAATGTACGAGCAACTGCGGCCGTGCTGAACTCTCCCATTTCATCGAAAGAATCAAATAGACCGTGATTGCCTTCAATCAGGCTGATATCCGCCCCGCCTACAGAGTACACAAAGGCCCGAAGAAGTGCTTCGGGCTGCTCATAGAAAAACGGATCCAGAGTACGGCAGGGGTTTCCGGCTGCCTCACTCAACCAGGATGGATCAATATAATCAGGCCCCTTTTTGTAAGGTTGTACAATAAGATTACGTGCCTTAAATGCCGCACACAGCCCCAGTGTTACTGTAGTTTTCCCGCTTTGCCCCTGAGGGGCCGCAATAACTAAGCGAGGCGCAAGGCATTCTTGGTTAGACATCAAATATCTATATCAGGCTACCACCCTCTACAGGTGGAATACTGAATGAATTTAGTATTCTGTAACCGTTACTGCATCTTTCTCGCAGGAGGCCTCACAGGATAAGCACCCACTGCAAACATCAGGGTCACCTGTAAACATGGCGTATTTTTTACCGTCTTCTTCAACCATTGCGATCATCTGCTCAGGGCAGTTCTCAACGCAGTCGCCGCAAGCTTCGCATTTCTCAATATCGATTTCTACAATGAACATGGTGCCTCCAGATAAAACAATATTTTTAGAATGTAAATGACAGATCAGACTCGAATCCTCGTTTAATCAAAAAACTGGGTCCCACCAAAGTCTCGATCTCTTCAATGAGATCCTCCGAGGTCATATCACAGAGCGCGAGGGCTGTGTCACAGACAAAGAACTTGACACCCAGAGCCAACGCATCATCGATGAATTCACGGATTGTCCGTCCGCCTTCCTTGGAATGCAAAGCTTCCGCAACGCCCTCTTTCAAAATCTTCGGCGCTTGCAACACAAAGTGTATCTCAGCTTCTGCACCAGCTTTCACCGCTTCCCCAGCAAATACGAACGGGCCCGGACAGCGCTCGGGGTTATCAGAACCAAATGTTGCGACAATCAAAACTTTTTTGCCTGCATATTCTGCTGACATTAATTATCTCCTGATTTTCTTCTTTATTCTTTTTCTTCAGTTTTTTCTTCTTCGGCTTCCGGAGGGGTCGGCCATACAATTGCGTTGGCAACCAATTCGCTCAAGTTTTGGATCTTGACCTTGAGCTTGTAATGGCGCTTGATCTCATCCAATTGGTCGAGACAGTTATGGCAGGAGGTGGCAACGATCTCCGCACCTGTCGCTGAAATCTGGTCGGCTTTGGCTTTCCCAGCCTCTTTACGAGCATTGGAAAATTCGGTCATGGAGAGCATCCCGCCACCGCCGCCGCAACAGTAGTTTTCTACACCATGCGGCGTCATCTCGACAAAGTCTGTGACCACATTACGCAGGATATAACGCGGCTCATCCACAATGCCGCCATTGCGCGCCTGGTTACAGGGATCGTGAAAGGTAACCCGCTTCTGGTTGCGCGTTGGATCAAGCTTCAAGCGACCTTCTTTAATATACTGCGCCTGGAGTTCAACAAAACTGATAACTTCAAAGGGGTAGCTATGTCCAATCCAGTTTTCGGCCTCCCAACGTTGAGAACGGTAACCATGTCCGCATTCAGCCATAACCAGCGTTTCAGCACCCAGATGATTGACTGCCCCCTCCAGGTTGCTAGCCATCTGGGCAGCGGCAGCATCATCACCTGAGAATAGGCCATAGTTGGTGGCATCCCAGCTTTCAGTGCTAAGAGTCCAATCTTCACCTGCGGCGTTAAAAATCTTGGCCGCGGCCTGGATGAGATAGGGGAAATACTTAATCTCGCGCGGATTGAAGGTATAAACCACACGCGCATTTTTTTTGTTAAATGGGATGGTTATACTAGGATCACCCAGTTCAGCCTGGAGTTCCTCTAACATCCACTCAACGGTTTCAACATAGTCTTCTTCGTTGACGCCCATGTTGTTGCCTTTTTCGAGGTGGACGTTAACCGTAGCTTTGAGTCCCCCGGGCGTCATATCAATGGCCGTCAGCATGGCGCGGGCGGTGCGAACAATGTGACGCGTGTCCACACCCATCGGGCAGTTGATGACGCAACGTCCGCACATGGTGCAGGAACCAAAAGCTGTCATAATCAACTCGTCGACCATTTCCTGATCAAGTTCTGCGGCGCCTACCCAGCCGGGAGCTGCTTTGCCTACTGGATCAAAGAGCTTGCGATAAACTTTTCTCAGCTGTTCGGCGCGATACGCTGGAACATGCTCCGGTTTGGGATTCGAAACATAATAATGGCAAGAATCGGCACAGACGCCGCAGCGCACACACACTTCCAACGAGGCTTCCAGTTGGCGGTTTAGGCGCTGACGCAAAACGTCTATAGCGAGAGATTTTTTTTCGTCCGTAAGATTGAAGCGTTTGTCAGTGAATTTTTCGTTGGTCATGCTATACCTCTATTCCGCGTATTTTCCTTTTGATTGTCCAATCACACCCCGGTGTCCAAAACCCTTTCCGAAAAAGAATTTTGAGAAGAAGAAGTAAACGCAGTGGCGGATTTTACCGAGTGGGATGTAGACGCCCACAATCCCCGTCACTACATAGAAAACGGGTAGAGCCGAGGGCCAAAGCAGGGTCGCAAACCCCAATGCAATAAAAAACGATGAGAGAAAGACCGAGACATAATCATCCGGGACACTTAAGACGCGCTCGTTAGGTCCCGAAAGGCGCATGAAAATGCCAGCAAACCCGAAGAGTGCGCCAAACCCTGTAATTACTACCCCCAACCAGATGAGCCAATTCGGTAAGATTTCCAGCCAGGGGCTAACCAACAGCACTCCGAATGCTGTGAATATCCCGACATGGAAGAAGATGCCGCGCATATAGGATATCCAGTGGATACGCGTGGATTCCTTCTCCCAAGGGGCCATCCCCAGTGTGAAGGCAAACAAAAGGCCTCGCCCCGTCAAGCCACGCTCACGTGACAAGTCCTTTTTGAAGGGCCGGTTCATAATGGTTTTGAGTCGCAGGAGTATCCCCAGCAAACAAAGTGCCAAACCGACGATTGCAATAATGCGAGTGATTGCGATACTGTCCATTGTGTTCAGGTTCCTTATTGGAGTTGTTCGTTTATTTTGTAGAAATCAGTTGCGTTGCTTCGCAAGCCTGGACAAGAACGGCTTCTGCACTGGTTGTGTCCAACGCCCAAAGCGCATCTGCCAAATCAAGCAAGGCCTGGATTGGAGCAAGTGAGTCACCGCGTACACGTGCGGCCAGTGCCATGCCTTGCGCTCGTTCAATCAGTTCCTTATCGTGCGAGGCCGCAGTTACAGCACGTAAGACGATGGCCTTGTCCGCTTCACGGCTCATTTCATCGATCAAGGCTAATGCAGCCTGCGGGTCTTGATCCGCCATAGCTAGAGCCAATTCAACCAGCGGATAGGAATCGCCCAGATTGCCAGCCATCTGGCTTGCGGCTTCGTATTCATCGAGCGCGGTCAGTGCCTGAACTTTATAGTAAGTGGATGAAATGGAGTCGACCAATGCTGCATCTCCCGTTTTTCGGATAACATCACGCAAGGCCAGGTCGCGATATAGCGACTTCGCCGCCCGGACAGCGACGTCTGCATTTTTCCAAGCTACAGCGATGGTAGCCTGGGCACGAGCTTGCTCATAGGGATCAGCAATATCTGCGGCGGTCTCCAAGGCAGAACTGTATTCTCCCAGACGAAGTAGTGCGCTGACACGCGCATCGGGATACGCAAGATCAATCTTCTCAATCAGCGTTGTATCGCCAGAAGAGACAGCAAGATCGCTCAAAGCATAGGCAAGCGCCGCACCTTTTACAGAATTAAGTGCAGCAAGGGCTTCGTCGAATAGAGCGTTCTGACCAGAAGCCAGGCCAATTTCACGCAGAGAATACGCACGTTGAACGGGGTCTTCGATTTCACGGGCTGCTTCAGCGGCATGGCCAAAGAGGGTTTGATTGTTAGTAAGAGCTGCCAGTTCGCGGTAGGTCCAAGTGCGTAGTGCTGGATCGTCAATTTGTGCGGCGGTTGGAGCAGCCCTAGCCGAATCTACTTTTGCCCAGGCCAAAGCCAGTCCGCGTAATTGCAAATCGCGATAGAGACCTTGCTGACTTTCAAGATTTTCCTGCTCCGCATTCAAAATCGAAACTGCACGCCCTAAATCAATTTCATTCCATTCTAGGGCAATAAGCGGCAAAGCCCAGGTTCGACCACGAGCGGCATTCAAATCAGCGGCAATCAGATCAGCTGCTTCCATCTCTACTTTTTGCCCAGCCGTGGCCTCTTGCACCATCAAACTCTGTCCCCAAAGTGCTGTTCCATTTTTTCGGGCTATTTCCAGAGCTAGAAGGGATTCTTCCAGCAGAGTCTCTGCCTCTGCGGTATCCAATTGACTCCAAGCCGTTCCCACACGAGCCAGCATCCAAGCGCGTGCTTGAGCACGGTCAGCGGCATTGGCCGCTCGCTGGGCAACGTCAAGCGTGGCTTGCGCGTCCTGCTGCTCTTCTGTGGTTTCCATCACCTCAACCTCTGGTATGCGGAAAATAGGCAGGGCAAAGAAGATTAGCACAGCCAATACAAGCACAACTCGCCAAAATGTGGCCCAAGATTTACTAACTGTCCCCGCACGAACAGCATGTGTGTTGTAGAGGCCCCAGGCTAGTGAGCCGAGCAGAATCAACGTGACAATAGCAGCATAGAGAAGCACCGTGCGTTGTTTTGCAGCTTCCGCCATCTGGTTCAAGACGGCATAAGCTTTGTTCATCTGATAACGTGTGGTCTGTGCCTCGCTGACAAAGGCATCTAGGCTGGTGACAGGGGTATCCAGCATACGGCTGTAGCGCTGAGTATAGTTATCCAAACGGGATTGCGTTTTTTTAGGCAGAGTACCGACTGCCTCCTGAGCACGGTCGATCATGAGCAGCAATCGTTCGGTGTAGTACAACTCTTCATGGATGACTGTTGCTGCCGGGCAAGGGCTGTTGACTTCGCGGCCAATACCACCTTTCCATTCGGTGACGGTGGTGAGACGCTGGTCATCCGCCAGGTGACAAGAAATACAGTAATTGCCGGAGACAAGGGTTTGTCCTTCGGTTCCGGCTGGCAAGCCATGGGTGCGGGAAGAGGAGGAAGCTGAAGAGGCAGCCAGCGTCAATACTGCGAGAAAGATCAGAGTGGGAATCAAGATTCGTCGTTTCATGCGTCCATGCTCTCCGGTTGTTCTTCTGGAGTAGTCGGTTCATCCCGTTTTTCAGTCGCTACGATCCAGCGAGTTAGAAAATAATAAAAAATGCAGGCACCACCAACTATCAAGATGAAAAGAACGCTACCAGGACCAGCGTTATCGAAAAATGCGTGAACTAAAGCGCCAATATCCATGTAAAGCTCCTGAGTGCGTTAATCGCTAGATGCCGAGCTGGGCGCTGGCGACGTTTTCGTGGAATGGGCGTGACCGGGGAGTTCCTCTGCTGTTTCCCAAATAGGGATAATCGGAAAGAAACGAGTGAAAACCGCATACAGCAGAATCAATCCAGCAAAACAGGCTATCGTGATCAGTATCTCGGGCAAGGCAGGCAGGTAACTTCCCTGCCCCATTACGTGCAACATACGCGGGCTAATCTCGGTCGGGATGATGACGATATAGCGTTCCATCCACATACCGATATTGATCAGTACGGATGCAAACACCATCCAGCCGACACTGTTCTTGCCTTTGAAGATAAAGATTAGCAAGGGAATAACAAACACGAAAACGGTCATGCTCCAAAACATCGTCGCATAAGTACCGCTGAATTTATCGGTCAGGACGACCATCTCCTCGGTCATATTGCTGTAGCCAATGGTCAGGTATTCAGCAATCATCATATACAGCCATCCGAGGACAAAGGTGATCAAAAGTTTGCGCAGTGAATTGAAGAGCCCATTATGCAAAACTTTTTCCAAGCGATAGGCTTTACGCAACAGCGCCAGAACAATGACAACTGCTGCCGTTCCAGAAAGGATTGCGCCGAGAAGGAAGAACGGCCCGATTAAAGCCGTATGCCAGCCAGGTTGTACCGTCATGCCAAAGAGCCAAGAAACGACAGTGTGTACTGTGACAACTAGCATGGTCATGAAAACAGCCATACCATCCAGCACCTTCTCAAGTCGGTGGTACTGTTCAGAATCATGGTTCCATCCCAAGGCAAGGATCTCGTACATACGGTGCTGCCAATGCGGGACATTCGTCAAGCGGTCGCGGCACATGGCAATGTCCGGAAGTAGCGAAAGATAGAAAAAGACAACGCTGGAAAGCAAGTAAAGACTGACAGCAGTGACATCCCACAAGATCGGTGATTGATAACGGCCGTAAAACACAAGATTGAGTAATCGTTCTGGGCGGCCCATATCGATGATGATTGAGCCGGCGCCGAAAGGCAGGCTGAAAAGCGTGATCGCTTCAGCAGCGCGGGTCAGCGGGGCACGCCAACTCTGACCAGCTATGCGCAGGATGGCCGAGATAAAAGTGCCTGAGTGTGCCAGGCCAATGAAGAAAACAAAATTGGTGATGTACACGCCCCAGTAAACCGGACGATTCATCCCTGTAATGCCAAGACCTTCAATATATTGCCAGATCCATGCAACCAGACCAGATAGCAGCAACGCAGTTAACGCGCCCCATAGAAGGTAGTCTCCTTTGGAAACTTTTCGTATGGGAGCAAGGATCGTTTGTGTGTGTTGATTCTTTGGTTCCATTGCCATCACCCTTGTTTTAAGTAATAGACCTTCGGATGAGTCCCCAATTCTTCGAACATCCGGAAGGCACGCGGGCTGTGCGACAGCTTGGACACCAGGCTGTTGGGGTCATTCAGGTCGCCAAAGTAGCGGGCTCGTCCTGTACAGGTTTCCACGCAGGCCGGAGTGTAGTCCGTTGCGTTGAAGGTACGGCCTTCAGCCTCGGCTTCTTCGCGCGCCTTACGCAGGCGCTGTACACAGAATGTACATTTTTCGACCACACCTTTGGGACGCGGCGCCACTTCAGGATCAGGATTCAAATGTTCCTTTAGTGCATCCGGCCATTCTGGGGCATACCAGTTAAAATAACGCACAGCATATGGGCAGGCCACCGTGCACATACGACAGCCGATACAGCGGTCATAATTCACCAGCACAGTGCCCTCTTCGTTCATAAAGGTCGCCTGCACCGGACAGACTTTCACACAGCTTGGCTCATCACAGTGCATACAGGGACGCGGCAAGATCGTAGTATGCACGTTCGGATACTCACCTTCCACAAAAGGTAATACCTCGTTCCACAGGATAGCGCGTCCCATATCGGCCTGATCTTTACCGGCGACAGGCGTATTGTTTTCCATGCGACAGGCTGCGGTGCAGCTCTGGCAGGCAAAGCATTTATCGAGATCAATTACCATTCCCCAACGGAGCATGTGCTACCTCCAGAATAAAGTTCCACTCAAACCGGATAAATTCGGACGCGGGCAGGGCCGGCAACAGCCAGACCCGTCAGCGGTTCGCTATCAAACTTAGTTAGCATATTGGGGTTAGCCCCAACAATAGAATTTTCTTTGGATTTGCGACCCCAACGTACAAAGGTATGATGTCCCTGCCCGGGCGGCAGGTAGACCGCGTTCGGCCAAATGCCCGCATATACGCGGACCGTGGCTTGCACCCGATTAATCGGCGATTCCACCCAGACGCGTTCCCCGTCTTCTAAATGCAAGGCTTCGGCAGCTTTCTGACTAACCTCCACCCAGCTATCCCATTTGACGTTTCCTTGCAGGCCGTAACTCTCCTGCAAAGTTGGGACAATGCCCTGCCACTGCTGGGATTGCGTGATCAGCGGCTGCGTGACTAGCAGGAATGGGTATTCGATGGAATCTGCGGTACTGTCTGTCAGGGTGGTGGGAATCTCGAAGTGTGGCAAGCAAGATAAATCGGAGTCCGGGGCGAGCGTGGCAAAGAGTTCACGGGAGAAGAAGTCGAAGCGTCCATCTTTGGGCGCGTTCAGGCGGTCACGTCCGACCACATCATTCCAGGCTGGGCTGCCAGGTTCCGCGTTGAAGTACACCAATTCAGACCAATTTCCATTGGCCTCCAGCTTCTCCCAATCCAGCGTGGAGAGACGGTCTTCGATCAGTTCCTTATAGGAGTTCCAAGGGAAGGCCTTTCCTACAGATCCCCCCAAACGTTGTGCCAAATCAAGCAGCACATCCCCGGGAGCACGCGTGTCGTGAACAGGCTCAACCACTGGACGGCGCAGGGAAATACCGGGGTAACCCGTGCCTTCCAGATAATCATCACCCCAAACTTCCATAAAAGTGCTGGCAGGCAGGATTAAATCAGCGTGCGCGGCGCTTTCATCCAAGGTGGAAGCAAAACTAACCACGAAGGGTACCTTCATCAGCGCTTCCACACTCTGCCCGCCGTTGGGCACATCGTAAACCGGGTTGTCGTTCAGCAGGAAAAGCGCTTCAATTGGATAAGGCTTTCCCTTTAGGATTCTTTCCGGTACGTTCTGGTAAGCTGAAATCGCCAAAGGGAATTGTGTACCAGCCCCGTCAAGGCGTTCCTGCTTTTCACCCTTTCTGGCATCGCTGTCGAGGGCGTAGGCAGGCCACTCAGTCAATTCCGGGAAGCGCTGAAGGATGACGCCACCCTGCGCATCAATCGAACCAACCAGCGCATTCAGCGCATGTACCGCCAGCGCAGTATGGAGTGCATTGCCGCTCGAGAGCTCGCCCGGTTCGGTGGGCAATACAGCCACAGCAGGCCGGTTGGTTGCAAACTCGCCTGCCACGCGGGCGATGACATCTGTTGGCACCCCCGTGATGGCTGAAACTCTGTCAAGCGTGTAGGATTCGAGCACCAGAGACTTGAAGCCTTGATGCGAATTACTTTCTGCATCTTCGAAGTCTTCGAAGCCATAGGTAAAATCGCGCACAAAATCTTCATCGTACAACTTGCTGTTGATGATGACACTCGCCATGCCCAAGGCCAGAGCGCCATATGTGCCGGGCCGGATCGGCACCCATTCGTCGGCCTTGATACCAGTCAACGAAAGGCGCGGGTGAACTGCCACCAACTTGCCGCGCTGTGGGCGTCCGCGGCGCATAAAGGCTGTAGCGCTCAAATAGCCGATCAGGTTACGACTGGATTCGAGCAGGTTTCCACCAAAGGTGAGTACATAATTGGCATTATTGATGTCATAAACCGGGATCGTGTTCACACCCTGCGAAAGCCACATTGCCAGGCGGGCAGTGCCCTCCCCCAGGCTTTCGCGCGAGATCACATTTGGTGAGCCATAAGCACGCATGAAACGGTTGACCACCTGACGCATCTGTCCGCGTAGTTCTCCGTGCATAAGTGCCACACTGTGCGATTTCCCGTCCTCGCGTAATTCCGCAAGCTTATCCACTACCAAGTCAAGCGCCTCATCCCAGGAGATTTCTTTCCAATCACCTGAGCCACGCGCACCGGTCTGGATGCGCGGATGTTTGATTCGTTCCGGGCTATAGAGCACTTCCAAGGCAGTTTGCCCTTTTAGACAACAGACACCCTGATTGAGCGGATGTAGCGGGTTGCCTTCAACTTTCACGGCTTTACCATTCACTACACGTACGTCCAATCCGCAGCCTGAGGGGCATAGCGCACAGGTCGTTTTGATAATGGCTTCTTCCAAAGAACCACTCTGAGTAACAACTGGCTTTTTAGCAGATTGCACGACACTAACACCCGCACCAGCGACTACAGTTGCGGCCCCGATCTTAAGGAAATCTCGGCGGGATAATTTTGATTTCTGGGTCTGGGATTGGGAATTTTCCATGCAGGCTATCCTTTACCAATCAACGGATGTAGACTAATTTCCATCGTATCCACTTAACCAACGGTATAGAGGCTGTCCATGCTCGGAAATAGTCTTGAGCGCTTCGGCTTTTTGGACCTCGAGGTCTGTTACCGTGAAATAGGCCGGATCTACCGTCAATTCGACGCCCAGCAACTCCAGTGCCTGCAGCGTATCCGGTACGTAGCCAGGTTTTTCGGAGGCCACCCAAGCCTGTCCACGCGGCCCGCGCGGGCCACCACCTGAAGGGCTGACGTGACAACTGAAACACGGTTCACCTGTTTGTGCAGAGTATTCTGGCAAAGCCTGCACCGTTGAGACAAGGAACAACACCATAAACAACTCTATGACAAGAAGCAATGAGCCAAGAAGAATCAAGATTCGTTTCATTTCAGTCTCCGGTCTCAAATCTCACCTACAGTAACCATCTCGCCTTCGACGCTTATGGGGAACTGTTCCAACGGGATGGGTGGGGGGCCGGCAAGCACATCACCAAATTCATCGAAACGACCATCATGACAGGGACAATAGAATTCTTTTTTATCTTTCTCCCACGCTACGAGACATCCCAAGTGTGTACAAACCAGCGAAAACGCCCGCAGGCTTTCCCTTGTTCGTAAGACCACAACTGACACACCACCATAGGTGATGGTTTTCGTCCCGCCTACGGGCAGTTCGGACAGCGGGAACGAGACTGGTTTGGCTTCCTGGATTGTATTTGTCTGAGGAAACAGGCGCACCTGCAACCAGGTTCCCAGCCAGGCCGCACTTACAGTAGCCAGTCCAAGCTGAATGAACTGGCGGCGGCTGGTAAAGACAGATGGTTTAGGCGTTGGATCAGGTATGGTTTTCATAGTGTCGCTCACCTGTTAAGGTGCCAGGAGGATTGCGTCCACGCCAACGTAGGCATGGCAATTATTGCAGGAAGTGACAGGATCATGACATTGCAGGCAATCGGCCTTAACCAGATCGCCGCGATTGACAATATCCTTGTGATTGGCTTGCCACCAGTCCAAGGGGCTATGGTACTCGGGGGCTGGCAGGCTCGGGTCAAGATAAACCGCCAGCGGCCCTTCCCCATCCTTGACCGGCTTTTCCACATATTGTGGGTAAAAGGCAATGCTGAGGATGAGAATTCCAAGTGTGACAAGAGACAAAGCTACTTTACGCATAAGTGTCTCCTACTTCAGCTTCAGAGAATTTGCTAATAAATCGATTACGCCACCTACCTGAACGGGAACTTCCCAATACTTCATTAGCTCAGGCAATTGTGCTTTGCAAATTGCGCAAACTGTGGCAAGGTAGTTAGCTTGTGTATATTTGACTGCCTCTGCACGCGGCTTTCCGCCCGCCATTCGTATTGGCATCAACTCGTCGGTTAACAACCCCCCACCAGCGCCACAACAAAATGTATTTTCTCGAATCGTATTTCTCGGCATTTCTACAAAGCGATTACATGTATTGCGAATGATCTCGCGGGGCTCGTCGAGCAAATTTCCGGCACGGGCTGAGTTACAGGGGTCATGGTAGGTCACCAGGAATTCATCATTGGCTGATTTATCAATATGCCCTTCAAAGGCTCCCTTGCGAAACATATCGACGATATATTGGCTAATATGATAAGGATATGGGGGATCAAAGTCATCCATTGACCCACTTAAAGTAGGAGTTAGGATTCCAGCTCGCCAGGCATGTCCGCATTCCCCCCAGATAATTGTCTTGGCACCTAATTGTCGACCAGCTTCAAGCATTCGCTGATTAACCTTCTGAAGATTTTCAAAATTCAGGAAAAGGCCAAAATTACCCGCCTCATTGCAGTATGTACTTGTCGTCCAACTGACTCCGAGAAAGTGAAATAATTTGCCATAGCCGATCATCGTATCTGTATTGGCAAAATTATCTGCGGAAGGGGGAATAAGTAAAATATCTGCCCCCTCCTCATCCACCGGGAACTGGATCGGTAAACCTGTTATCTCCTCCATATCTTCTGCGAGAAATTCGCTGTTATCGATCCAGGCTAAGGGAGGGATGCCCAGGTTGTTACCCGTTTCATAAACCTTGGCAACAACCTCTGTGACATATTTCGTGGAGATACCGATCGAAGCCATGATCTCGCGGGCTGCTGCCGTTATCTCGGCTGTATCGATCCCGTAAGGGCAGAAGACCGAGCAACGCCGGCATTCCGAACACTGATAGAAGTAGGTGTACCACTTCTGGAGCATTTCCTCATCGAAATCAGCAGCATCTCCCAGACCTGGAACGAGACCCGCAGGTGTGAAATAGCGTCTATAGACTTTGCGCATCAGTTCTGCACGGGCGACCGGGAAATTCTGAGGGTCGCCCGTCCCCAGGAAGAATTGGCATTTATCGGTGCAGGCCCCACAACGCACGCAGGCATCCATATACACACGCAAAGCCTGGTTTTTATCCAGCAATTCACCAAATCTGGCAATTGCCCGCTCCTGCCAATCCGGTACAAGTTCCGAGGGCAAGTTTATCGCTGCTGTATCCTTTGGCTTACTGGGATGACATTTCACTTCCGCAGAAGCGTGTTCGCGGATCTTGGGCGGACGAAGTTCACCTTTTACCGCGGGATCCTTGATGATGGGGGTCTCGTCAAATTTTGCCATGGGTTTTCTCTAGACCAGTAGCTTAGTAGCGTTCAACAGGATTCTTGTATCTTTTGCCACGTACCTGTACCTGGAATGGTTGATGCCGTGACGGGCTGAAGATAATCCCGCCAGCGTGCATTAATTTGCTGAAGGGGAAGTAAATCATTAGGACCAGAATAAAGAATAAATGCAAAAGGAATAAGGGATGGCGAGGCACTTCGACCAGACGGAATGTCATCAATCCCAGAATGAAGCTCTTCACATCGACGATATTGACGTGCATCCAGTAGCTCACCATCAGTCCTGTAGCAGCAACCAGTCCAAGCAACACCAAGATGAAATAATCGGGAATGTTGGAGATATAGAGAGTACGCGGCAAGCCCAATCGTCTCCAGAACAGGAACAAGGCCGCAACCCCAAACAAGATGCCGAAAAACAGCGCTACAGGTTCCATATACAGAACGATGCCCGGCACAGGGTAGGTAAAATAACGCAGGTGACGAAACAGGACTGAAACCAAGGCGGCGTGAAAAATCCAGGCACCAGCCCACAGCCATTTATCAGCTTTGAATAAATTTGGAAAAAGAGTTACATCGCCAAGAACCCTCAGAACGGCGCCCCCTTCTGTTTTTGGCGCTGGTGTCAACGAATGTGGCAATGGCATAGGTGTACGCAAGTAGCCGTACAGCCTCCATAGCAAACCTGCAACGAAAGCGAATGTTGCAAAGTATGCCAATCCAATGAAGAATAACGAAAGCAGTGTCCACAAAATATCGCTTGTACTCATAGATCCTCAACGTAAACGACAAGGGATAGGGGTGGAGAATAGAGAAGATGGCTTTTGATGCACATCTACTCCCCCCCTATCCCTGGACTTTGACTTTGATATTACAGTTTTGTGCAGAGAGTAACTAGACACATCCAGTTGGTTTGGGCAAACCTGCGATCTTGCAGGCACCTTTTGCCGGACCGCTTGGGAACATCTCATAGATCGTTTTGAGATCGTACCCGGTCTCCTTGCAAAGCTTACGAATCATTGGAGCGATACCAAATTTCTTATAGTAATCTCGCAAATAGTTGACAATTTTCCAGTGATCTTCAGAAAGTTCTTCAACTTCCTCAGTCTTGGCAATTGCGGCTGCCAACTTTTCGCTCCATTCATCAGGATTTTCGATGAAGCCGTCTTCGTCAACTTCTAATTGGACACCATCCAAATCAATCATGGGCATAATGCTACCTCCTAAACCTAATAGCTTTTAGCTTTCCTGTAATGTGTGTTTAAATGCTTTGGTACGTTTATGCGTCAGGGATTTTGATAAAAGTAGCTCCACCAAAAGATGTGAACTCCAATATTTCAGCGTTGACCAATTCAATGAGGGCTTTCTTGGCTATTTTCTTATCAATACCAAGACCTTTGGCTATGTCACGATAGGTCATCATCTTCCCTTTTTTCTTGAAAAACTCAAAAATCTGGTCTTTCAGTTCCGCAGTCACTTCGTCACTCATAAATCACCTCTTTACCACTTGAAGGCGGGTGTTGATCGATAGGTATCTGAAGCCAGAGTGAAATCATCAATGAGTTGGACAGAGAAGGGGATGCCCGTTAGGCTGAAGAAACGCTCCCAACCAACACGTTCAATCCATTCACCCATGCGCTCATGCTTGTTAGCGTGGGATGCCCAGGTTTCGAGAATATTGCGCACCGCATCGGTCACTTCAGGCCAGCGAGGTGGATTATTGGGCAAGAATGGGATCGCCAGACGGGAGAATTTCGGTGGCGTACGTGCACTTGAGATTTTGCCCCCCACCCAAATGGATATTCCGTCTCCAACCGGATCAGCGACTGGCATACCCGGGCACATGGTATAGCAATTGCCACAGTACATACATTTCTCGTCAGTCACTGTAAGCGACTTTGCCTTGGGGTCAGGGCGAATAGCACCTGTCGGGCAAGCTGCGATCACATTGGGGATTTCACATTTTGATCGCACGATATCATGGTCAATCGTAGGAGGTTTGCGGTGGATGCCCAAAATCGCGATATCTGAGCAATGCACGGCACCGCACATATTGAGGCAGCAGGCCAGTGAAACTCGGCAATGAGCCGGCATTTTCCAATCTGTGAAATACTCGAAGAGATCATCCATGACTGCTTTGACAATACCCGAAGCATCAGTTGCGGGCGTGTGGCAGTGGATCCAGCCCTGCGTGTGAACTGGATTGCTAATTGAGTGGCCGGTTCCTCCAACTGCATAGCCTTCTTCTTTCAGATGTGCAATCAGAGGCTCAAGCTTTTCTTTTTCAGACACTAGGAATTCCAGGTTATGTCGGCTGGTAAAGCGAAGATGCCCACCACAAAATTTCTCGGCAATCCCGCAAATATCACGGATCCAGTCCGTGCTCACCAATCGTCCCGAACCAACGCGAACGGTATATAGCTCATCACCAGATTCTCCGACATGCAATAGCACGCCTGGTTTGACTCTTTCATGATACTTCCACTTCCCGTAGTTTTCTTTGATAACGGGTGGAAGCATTTCTTTATAATTTGGAGGTCCGAAGTCAGTTCTGGTCATTATTTCACCTCCTCAGGATCCCAGAAGTAATAGGGATTCGCACGCGGTGCACTGATCATTTGAGGCACAGGAGGCAAATCCATTGCCTTCAGGAATGCACGCATTCCCAGGCGGTTGATTAATTCGCCAATCCGTTCACGCATCTTGCCGTTCTCATCCCACCATTCCCAAGCTGTGCGGATGAAATCCTTGAAATCATCATATGGGGGTTCCATCTTCATAAAGGGAACGATCACCCAAGCCATCAATGCCCCATGAACAATGGGAGCTTTCCCTCCGACGAGGATCGTCGCACCTTGATCTTTACCAGGTCGAAGCGCCTTGGGCATCAGATTGATACAGTGCATGCAGCGGTTGCATTCGCCATTATCGATGGTCAGAGTCTTGGTTTCAGCTTCCCATTTTATACAACCTGTCGGGCATAAATCCACAACTTCAGCCTGGATATCCATGTTTCCATCAGCATAGTTGGCAACTTCATCAGGATCCATGCGAATCTCATCACGCCAGGTGCCAATAACCGAAAAATCTGACCGGGCAACAGAAGCTACGCAATCGTTCGCACAACCGGAAATCTTGATCTTTGATTTATAAGGGAACATCGGCCGATGCAGTTCATCCTGGAACTCATTGGTTATATCGTGGAGCAAGTCCAGAGTATCAACGCAGGCAAATTCGCAACGACCTGGGCCGACACAGCACGATGGCGTTCGCATATCACTGCCGGAGCCACCCAAGTCAAAATCAATTTCCGCCAAATCATCAAAGCAGGGTTGCAAGGCATCTGTAGGGGCGCCAAGCAAGATGATATCTCCAGTGGCACCGTGCATATTGGTCAGCCCGCTGCCATGTTTATCCCACACATCGCAAAGCTGCCGCAATTTGTCTGTTGTATAGAACCACCCGGAAGGATGATTGACTCGGAAAGTGTGGAATTCTGCGATAGCAGGGAATTCTTCGGGCAATTCAGTGTATCTACCGATCACGCCACCGCCATAGCCTCTCACGCCGACGATACCACCATGTTTCCAGTAACCAATTTTATTTTTATAGGACTTTTCAAGCTGATGCAACAAGTCTTTGGCCATTTCATTCTTTTCGCCGGCCCGTTTCATCTCCGTTACAAAGCTCGGCCAGGGCCCTTCTTCAAGTTGATCTAGCAAAGGAGTTTTTGAGTCCTCTGTCATATTATCTTTCTCCTTGTGAGCGCTTGTAATTCTAGAATATAGAGGAGAAAGTGGTTTAAGTATCACTTTCTCCTCCACAACATTTCAAACGCTCAAATAATGTAATAGGCTTTGTTTAGAAGCTTGCTGGGAATAGCCAGCCGAAGATCAGCCAGGAAACACCCAAAGCCAGGATAGTATTGAAGACCGTTACGATCAAATATACGGTCACCGGAGCCCAACCCATTTTCTTGAACTCTGCAACAGAGAGCTCGAGACCCATGCAGACAAAGGCCGCGCAGAAGAACCAAGCCTTTAAATTCTGGACGAGCGCATACGAATCGTTATCTTTAGTGATGAAGCCAAAGGTGAAGAGCAGGGAGGCGATCATAAAGCCCAAAACGAACTTGGGGAAGCGCTGCCAAATGATCGCAAAGCTGGGTTTCTCCCCACCTTCTTTTTTCACGAAGTAATACGCAAGGAAGAATGCCACAACACCGATCAAAGCGTTCTGGGTTTGTTTAACGATACTGGCAATTTGCTCGGCTGTTTCACCATAAATCGTACCCGCGCCTACGACAGCAGCAGTCGTATCAACATTGCCACCAAACCAGGCGCCCGCAACCGCATCTGGCAAATTCATGGCCTTAGCAAGCATCGGCGCGATCACCATCAACGGCAAGGCAGTCACGATTACTAATGCTGTTACATAGGTAATCTCTTCCTTCTTTGCCAAAACAGCACCGGCACTGGCGATAGCTGCAGAGACACCACATATAGACACCGCTGTAGACATCACAGCTCTCAAGGTGTCGGGGAGACCAAATTTACCGGCCAACCACCAGGAGAAGAAATACACACAGGTGACCATGATGAGACCCTGGATAACCGCGCCACCGGCTGCAGTAGCCAAGACTTTGAAGCTGACCTTACCACCTAAGAGGATCAAACCAACTTTCAGGAAGAGTTCAGTTTTGAACCCTGGCAGCAGGCGCTCATGTACTTTGGTTGCCTTGAAAAACCAGTTAAAAATCAGACCTACGACCGCCGCCCAAATCGGATATTCCAGCACTTTCCCAGGAATGCCACCAGGCAAGGTCATCGGTTTTACAATATTGTAAAAATAGCGTGTGACAAAGCACAGTATGATTACAACAGCCAGGCCAAGGATAAAGCCTGTAGTGTTTTTCTTTACAGCAACGGGCTGAGCAGTTGTTGTTGTCATTATATTATCTCCTATTCTGGAAACCTTGTCCTAGAATTTGAATATCGCGGGATTAATGATACTGAGTGCGGCTATGAGTATTATCGCAAAGCCGATGCTTACCGAAAGCCAATCTTCGTTAATTTTCATCTTTATCTCCTTAGATTACATTTGACAAAATACAACGTATGTGAACTTCCACAAGGTGTAACTGATATGGTCTACAGAAAAACTCTTCGTACAAGTTTTCCCGATCAGGCCTTGCGCAAACTGTGCCTCCTTCCATTTTAGTTTTTAATACACTTTTTGTGTATTATTTTTAAAATACAAAAGAAACCAGATCAGTTGTCCACGAATGGACAAGCAACCTGGCTTCATTATAGAGATTTTTTTGTGCTATTTATCTAAGACAAGTCTTAAATCATCTAAGACAAGTCTTAGATGAGATATTAGGTTTTACTTCTTAATTTCCATCTTATCTTGTTGATACTGCTTATAAAATTGAATTCCAAGAAAAATGATCCCAATCAAACCAATCGCTAAAGCAACTCCTTGGGCCCAAACACTTCGCCAGGTCAGGACAACCAGGTCCGCAATGGCTAATACGCCCCATCCTATAGCAAGGCTGGATCGTTTTTGAAGAGCGTTGGACAGAGCAAAACCAAGTAGGATAAAAAAGAGACCAACCTGCACTTCAGATTGGCTCTCAAGTATTTCCATATCCAATGCCCATGCAAGGATTAAAAGAAGCCCGATGATTATTGGCACGAGTGTGAGAGTGAGGAAAATACTCTTCCACGGTAAAGACCGGAATGCTGACGTTTTCCTTTTGTTCAGTTTTGATGATTTCTTTCCCATGATTGTCTCCGACTAATTATGCATGCCTCCACAGTGAAGCATTGTTGTCCAAGTATAATCGAATTAAGTGAAAATACGCACTAAACAAGTTTGATTGAGCTGCAGATAATAGAAAATAATAATTCTGAAAACACAAAACAAGTTCAGAAATTAATTCAGCAACTTGAGACACAAGAATTGACTAAGGCTTATAAAGAGTATCAAAGGCGCCCAGCTCCACAAATGCCTGTCACTGGCCTTGAATAAATATAGTAATTAGGCGAGTTCAGGAAGCTTGGTTTTTCATTTGGTGCAACAAGTCTATTCAGAAATACTGATAATCAAAATATTATCATCCAACTCTCTCGTCTCATTATGGGGATGCATCACGGGCACAACGAAAACCAATGCTGAAGTTGGCGCTCTCTGGATCAAACCACATACGATTGGCCGTTCGGACAAAGGTAGCATTATCGTTCCACGAGCCACCGCGCAGTACCCGAGAGAACGCTTTTTTTGGTCCTACAGGATTTGAAGATGGTGAATTGGAATAGTAGTCGCCGGCATACCAATCTGCCACCCATTCCCAAGCATTCCCAGCCATATCCAGCGCACCGTAAAAGCTTACCCCAGCTGGATAACTACCTACTGGAGCAGTATCCTGAAATCCATCGTAATAATTCCCGTTTTTCCAACTATTGGTACAAGTTTCGTCACAGAAATTAACATTTGTGCCATCAAAGGAATCGCCCCAGGGATAGATATTTTTCATTTGCTTATTCCCATCCCAACCAGCAGCTTTCTCCCATTCGGCCTCAGTTGGCAAGCGGCGTCCTCCCCATTTGCAATAGGCGCTTGCGTCTACCCAGGAAATATAAATTACGGGATAGTCGTCAAATTCTTTATTTCCAAAATAACTGTCACGTGTATATGAATTTGTTTTATAGGGCGAACCGCAATCACCCAAAGCTACGCATTGGGCATACATGGCGTTGTTCACCTCGGTTTCGTCGATCCAGAAGGCATCGACATAGACATGATGTGGCGGATCTTCACGTGTAAACCAGTCTCGTTCGCAATCCTGGTATGAATTTTGGCATTCTTCCATAGCTTCGTCAGCCTGGGTGCCCATCTCGAATTCTCCCGCTGGCACATATATCATTGTCATGTCATCAATAGATTGATTCCATCTGCTCCCAATTATTGGGTTAGTTGGGGGAATATTCGTGGGCATATGCACAGGGGCAGGAGTAGAATATTTTGAAGTAGACCAAAATTGGGGCAGGCTATTCTCACCAAAGACCAATATCAATAGGATGATTCCGCCAATGCCAAGGGGCAGGAGTTTGGGTTTTTCTTTATCTATCATTGGGATGTGTTTTTAATGAGTGAAATAATAACATTGACCATTTCCCTCCCGGAAAGGTTGCTAATGTAGACTGAATAAATTATACGATAAAAAGGGGATCGCAAATCATGAGAATTCAAATCACTTAAAGATTTATATACTTTTTTTCAGATTCCGTATAATAGACCTCTTGCATAAGTGTGCCATAATAGGCATATGAGATATGAAGATATAATAACATGGAAAGATACAGACTTTAAACGGCTGACAGGTGTTCTGCCAAAAACTTTTGCAAAGATGCTAGCTGTTCTTGAAAAAGAACGCCCAAACTTCGGTCGTCCACCAAAGTTGAGCCGGGCGGATCAACTGCTAATGACCTTGATGTACTGGCGAGAATATCGGACCCAATTTCACATTGCTGATTCCTGTGGCATCAGTGAAGCAACTGTATGCCGCACGATTAACAAGGTCAAAGATGCACTGATATGTTCAGGAGAGTTTCGTTTGCCAGGCAAGAAAGTGATCCAGCCAAGCAATACACTCACAGAAATTGTTCTTGTGGATGTTAGCGAACAAGCGATTGAACGCCCGAAAAAAAGCAAAAACGCTATTACAGCGAAAGGATCTTCCAAGATGTTCTCCATCATTCAAAACAAGGGAGTTCTTACTATAGCGATCTCCACTCTGGGTACCAAACGGTGCTTTATTGGCCTACGATCCATTATCCGATGCCGAACAAAAGCGAAACCTATTCAGTTGAAGAGATAATGCTGAGTTGCGCCATTATCTCGCTCGCTTAGCAAGAAAGTCTCGTTCCTTTACTCATCTATTTAGCCACTCCCCTCCTATGAACACATCTTCACCCAGCCTATCCGATATTCACCAGTGGCTTTCGGATGTTAATTATACAGATATTCTTGAAATCGCTGAAAAGAAGAAAGGAATCCTAAGTCAGTTGACGGCACTCTCATATGATGAAGATGCGACAATCAGTGATCGTGCAATCGAAGCATCCGGTCTCGCAGCCAAAGTCATTGCCAGCCACAAACCTGATTATGTCCGCAACTACTTACTACGCCTGTTCTGGCTGGTCAACGACGAGTCAGGAGGGATATGTTGGCGAGCACCAGAGCTCATTGGAGAAATCCTTTATCACTGCCCACAATTCAGCCAGTTTTTCCCAATGCTAATCTCTCTGTTAGATTTAGAAGAAGAGGATGCTCCGCGTTTCCGGGCTGGAACACTATGGGCTATTGGCCGGGTAGCGCAGGTAGAAAGAGAAGCAATGAAACCTGCACTGTCTCATATTCAAAATTATCTTTCCTCGAACAAATGCACAGATCAAGGGGAGAGGGATAAGGCAATATGGTGTGTGAAACAAATAATGCAAAGATAGCTAAAACAATTGTTACCAAAGACCTACACCATCATCCCCTTTGGCCTGTACTGCAACGCCTCCGCCAAATGCGTGGCTT
>JACKQG010000883.1_pt1 | contig 42342 bp, 26 predicted proteins | sample 8237621 | NCBI WGS metagenome assembly JACKQG01 (sample SAMN15677084, study PRJNA649215) | marine metagenome | biome: marine; feature: Black Sea; material: saline water; isolation source: suspended particulate matter (SPM) from the Black Sea western gyre | collected 2013-06-09/2013-06-10 | depth... | reverse complement strand
CGACCGCGGCGTGCGTGTGTCCACTAGGAAGAAACTCGTCGATGAACGCAAAACCGCCTAACTCAAACGACTTACGTTCCTTTCTCGTGTGACCTCATAATGGAAGATCCGTTGAAGCGGCAAAACCACATGCTCAACCGCATGGCTTCTTTTCGGAGTGTCAGCTCTTCCATGATCCGCTAGGGCGACGATAATGGAACTGGTCACTCCGTAGACGGACCGACTGATCTCCGCCAAGTGGTTCTGACGACGGCTGGATTCTCCACATTGCCTACGCGTCAGTTTATCAAGAATGGAAAGCATGGGCTCTTCTCGCATCCAACAAGTTTCCCTCGAAGACGTACCTGAACAGCTTCGTGAGCTTGCAACGCAGTGGGCAGAGTGGAAGGAACCGAACCTACATGATGGCGAATTTGAGCACGAATGGTGCGCCCGTATGCGACGGGAATACAACGAAGTTCATTCTGAAGACCTGGAACTGCTAAACAAAATGGGTTTTCTTGTGGCAGATGTTCTCGGGGTCGGATTGTTCTCCGGTCCAGACTACGCCGAAATCCGCGAAGACTTGTCGCAAGAATGGGAGCCGGCGTTTCGCAGGCGCAACGGCTTTGGACGCTACGCGGACTGGTTCGATCATGCTGGCCGATGGTTCGCTCGTCATCAGCAGGGAGACATCCCGGATATCGAACACTCCTTTGCCGATCCACCAGACATGTATGACCATCGGCCATTTGAGCGGCAGCGAGAGTGGTTGCGCGAGACAGCTTTGGCGTTTGCGGACGCGATAGAGGCGGAGCTTGCCAATCTCAAGGAGGGCGTCTGTCTTATGGATGCGGCCCTAATCCTGGCGGGCCATGACAAGTCGGCTGCAGCGGAGACGAAGAAACGTTGGCAGGGCAGTGCCGAATACCAGGACATTCGGGTGAAGGCAATTGGAGTCTCCCCAAAGCACAAACAAGTCCTTTTCTTCAAGCCATCTGATATCGTTTGGCTAGCGGAACAAATCGAGGGTAAGGGCGCGTGTCGAAAACACAAGTTGTCTAAGCGACTTTCGGACATGGCTGCCCCATCAAAGCCAATGCCCGTTAGCTGAAAGGATCATCTGTCCCCCGGTTGGCGTCATCGGCCCGAGGGTGATTCTGGTCCACATGGTACGTTTCGCTGCGAGCCGCCGTTTGCAGGAACAGACCGGTCAAAAGTGCGCACGTGCAAACGTTGCCAAGATTGCAGAGGATCGGGTTCGTCATCGTCGTTCCTCCTAGTTACGGATCTAACCCATACTCAAGCGCGCCTATGTCAGGAGCGCCTCCGCGCCAATGCCGTCCGGGTGCCTGCGGATCCATGGGATTAGCCCGGTCATCATCTGCGCAAGGACAATGATATCCCTTGATCAATGCAGCTCTGTCTATCAACTGGCTGTCCGCACGCAGACCGAATGCCGCGGTGATTTGGGTTCTAAGATGATTCAGCTTCTGCCGCACGTCCCAGTCGGCTCTGAAACTGGTGTCGATAGCGGCATGTGCGTTCAGCAACCCGGGTTCGCCGGTTAACGAACTCTTGTCATGCCCGAGAGCTTTTGAGGCTTCGAGGTCCTTGGCATCGCCGATGAAGTTGCAGTCACAGTCGGCGATATCGGAGAACAACCGCACATCATGGTTTCCGTTGTCCAGCGCTATGTTGTTCCGCAGATAAGAGTTTCTGTATCCGGGATACGTTCGATTATACGAGGTTCCCAGGTTGAACCCCGTCCTGCCGTTATAGGCAAGGTTGCCGTATATCCTGCTGGGGTAGTATTCGCGCAGTCGATTGCTCGGATTCGAGCCTTCAAAGGAATAGCCGTCGCTATGGAGCACGATGTTTCCGGAAATGGCGTGCCTGCCGCCGCCGCCCGCTGAGAACTTCAAGCCTGCGTTGTTTCCTCCCGGGTGGCGGTGCCCGAAGATGATATTCCCCCTGACGGTCGTCTCGATCGAGGCATAGACGTCCATGCCGTCATCACTGTTGTTGAATACTGCGTTGTTTGCGATCGTGCACCGGTACATGTGGCTGCCGGCGATACCGTCGGTATTGCCTGGATGAGAGGGGTGAATATTGTCGTGCGCTAAGCAGTTCCGAATAACGCAGTATTGCGCTGCGCTCATGTCGTCTTCGGGCTCAGGATTGTGCCAGGATTTACTTATTCTGCCGAAATGGATGCCGGTTCCCGTATTGCTATGAGCTTCGCAATATTCAATCAGGACATGAATCACTTTTCCCCGCGTGCCGATCCCGCCTCCCGAGCCGTTCGGGCCGCTGTTGTTGCGTGCGACAACATTTCTTATGACGATGTTCTCGGTCGAGTTCTTTGCTGAAGCAGTTTGATCGGCAGGGCCGTTCACGGACAGGGCGGTCCTGCTGGCCCCTTCAACGATCAGCCCATCAATTACGATGTTCTGGATACCCTGCCCTGATTTGGCCTGCCGGTCGCTGGCTGCGACCCCCAACCTCAAAACAAAAAAATGCCCCGTGTCATTAGGACGCATCCCTGACAGGATCGCGGTTTCGTGGCGATAGTTCGTGTATGTAATCGGGTTGTGGACGGTGCCGCTTGTCAATACGTTCATAACCACCGCACGATCCCGTAAATCAGCATGGTTGAAATACGTTCCTGCCCGGAAATAGACAGTATCCCCGGGCTTGGCAGCATCAGCAGCCTCCTGCGGAGTGTTGTACGCGAAGCCGTCCGAACCGGAACCGTCTCTGTTCACGACGCAGTACGTTCCCCGGCAGTCATCAGCCAGCAGATGGTCGACGTAGATGTCTGCCGCAGGTGTGCGTATTGCCAAACCGTTCAAGATGATCACAAGGCCGCATGGTGTTATCAGTTGTCTCATAATTGTCACCGTCCTCGGCAGGCTATTCTCCTCACTTGAAGCTAGTCGGTCTTCCCCGTCTTTGGAAGCTGATTCTCACAAGTCCCACAATCGACAACAACCCAGCGAGTCGCCTGCTGGAATGCCAGGACCATTTTGCGGTCTAGTGCACGGGAAATGACGTAACGCGCGTAGGTCGCCCCCTCCGCGTCCAAGGGACGCTGGCCGATACGCGTCGGTGCACATCGACCGACGCAGTCGGCGCTCGTTTGGCCACGGCACACGTTTGGTCACGCCGTCGCCTTGACGGGCGGCACGTTCCACGTTGGCCAACGATGATGACGGGTATGCGAGGGTTGTTCCACCGTGCGTAGTTACCGGTCGAACGCGGTCGAAGCAAAGACGTCCCCCACCGATGGCGATGTCGAGACGCTCTTCCACGAGGTTAATGCGGAGTAATCGAGAGGAGAGCGTCAGGGTTCTGCAGACACTCGTTCGCCGGGTACCCGCGCTCGGGTCGGTTTTCGGTAAGTGTTGTCGTGTACGAGGACTCGTGCGCGGCCGACGAAATAACTGTTCGCGCCGTCGACAATCAGGTTGTGCGCCTCGCGGAAACCGAGCGTGGGCGCGACACGGTCGACCGTCAAGATGCCACGTGGACCGTGCAGTTGGTCGCCGGCTCTAAGATGCTTGGCCATTCGCCAACCCTTGTTGGTGACCCAGAAGGGGTGTCCCAGCGTCGTGGCCAGCGGCTGACCCGCCACGGTTATCTCGACCATGGGCGATGGTCGGCGAACGGTAGTGGCCAGCACCACCTTGAAGGTCAGTTCACCCGTTGTCGGATCCTGGGCGAGCACTCGATCACCGATTTCGATGTCCTCAATCGGGCGGGGGCCCGACTCCGTGGCGACCGGCACCCCGGCGCTGAAGCAAGACACGGCGCGATAGTACGGTCCGCGGGCGTAGGCCACGTAGCTTGATTGCGACTGGTCGTACAGCGTTCGGGTCGGCTTGTCGCAGTAGACTTCGTTGTAGTTGTTCCACCAGTTCCACCAGTCGACGGGGCGATCCGGCAGACGGAGCCCGGTGACCGCTCGGAGCGATTGAAACAGCACCCGATTGTGGCGCTGCATGGCTTGGTTTTTGGCGGCGACGACGGCATCAGTCCTTTCGGCGGTGTCGCGCACGTCCGCCTCCGCGAAGAGGTCGGCATCGGGAATCGGACCGCTTCGTAGACGGTCGAGACTCCAGGTTGTGAACGGAGTCTGGCGTGGCTCAGCGTAAGGCACACCACGGGCCGCGACCGGCAGCGTTACGTGATCCGAAACCAGCAGGCGCTTCTCATTTGCTCCTTCGCGGGTTAGCACGTGCAGGTAGCGGATCGAACCGTCCGACATCCGGACCACTTCCCATTCCGATTCAACCGGTGCCAGCAAGGCGCCCAAGAGCCACGGGATAAACTCGTGGATCGGCCGTTTTTTCAATTGCTCGATGGCGGCGGCCCGGACGGCCGAATGCGGCGAGGCAGCGGCGAAGGCGGTGAGCGCACGGGTTGCTTCAATCTCGGGGAACCGCGAGACAACTGCGACCAACTCCATGGCCAGAACGGGTTGAGGGGTGCGGGCAAACGATTCGGCAACCGGTTCGCCCTCCACCGTCCCAGCGTACCTTTGCCGCATAACCTGGAACGTCTTGAGATGATCGCTGGCGGCAATTTCGGCCTGAGCTGCATCGACGTCCAGCCAGCGGTCGCGGTATTGCACGCGCCCCGCGTGCCAGTGCGCCGCCTCGCACTCGGGATCCCGCTTCGCCGCCTCCCCCAGTAGTCGATCCCGTCCCACTTGATCCCCGCGCGCTTCGCAATCGAGTGCGCGCTGCACCTCGGCCAGCGCCTCTTCGCGGCGCGATGGATCGCCTTGCTGATCCGCGCGAGCAGCGGCGGCGACCACCAAGACAACCAGCCACCCGGCAGTTGCCGTCAACTTTCTCTTCATTCCCTGCTCCCAAATGTGACTTGCCCGGCTTCGAAACAAGCCCCTCGCCATTGGCCAGCGTACCCTATCCGAAACCAAGCATGCAACCTGTAATCGACCACAGACAACGGCCATTGGTCGTGGTTTTGGCATGCACCGCAAAGAGGGGGTGGTTCTGCGCAGGGAAAGCCCCCGCTGGGCGCGTGAGCCGCAGTGGCTCGCCGCGACGCTTGCAGCGGCCACATCGGACGACGTCTTTCATGCCCCGGATGGACGGTCTTGAGCTGTGCCGCGCAATCCGCACTGCCGATCTGCAACGATATTTGTATTTCATCATGGTGACGGCGCGAGATCGACCGATCGATGCGATCTCTGCTCTTGGGCCCGGTGATGATGACTACTTGGTCAACCGTCGCTGTCTTGAAGGAAGGTCGAGGTCGGCCGAAATTCTGGGATTCGGAACCGATGAAAACAGGGATTTCAAGAAGTTTGAGTGTCGGCTCAGTGCAGTTTCTTGGCCTTGATCATAACCTTGCGAAATGCTGGCGGTGGTAGCACGTGGGGCACGTTTCTAACGTGCCGTTCCTCCCCAACTTGCGCACATTGGCACGTTGGAAACGTTCCCCACCTTGACGGCGCAACGATCGAGGCCAATTTCTTGACCCCACGCTGTCGGCCGATGAACGTGGATGACAGGGAAGGAGTTCCCTGCCAGTGAATCCATGTTCAGTGTGTCGATAATCTTCCGCCTCGCGTTACTGCGAGCCGTCTCGAACTTGGTCTGGCTCAGGCAGTCGGAATGGCTCTCTGTTATGGTACTTGTCGGCAAGTTCCCGTTCGAAAGACCGCTCGTCGAATTTCACCATTTCAATGACCTTCTCTTGCCATCCAACGGCTTTTTCAAATTGACCATCCTCCGCCAAAGCGGCGGCCAGCGCTTTCAGACCGCTCACGTCCTGGTAGCTCTGCAACTCGCACGCCCTGGTTGCCGCCTTGACCGCCTGCTCGCCGTTGCGGACTTCCACGTCGTTGGCCGAAGCCAGCAGCCAAGCCTTGTTCTGATGCGCCAAGGCGCAATCGGGCGCGAGGCGAATCGCTTGCTCGAAATCCGACAAGGCACTCTTGTCGTCGCCGAGAAGCCTGCGATTGAAGCCGCGATTGTTGTAGGCATCCACGTTGTTTGGGGCCAGCTTGATCACCTCCGAGAAGTCCGTGACGGCCTTCGTTGGCATGTCCATTTCGAACCAAAGGAATCCTCGACCCAACAGGGCAGGCACCGACTTTGGATCCCGCTTGATGGCTTCGCTGAAATCTGCGTTCGCTTCTTCCTTGTCGCCCAACAGCTTCCAAGCCACAGCTCGTTGCTGGTAGGAGGTCGACTGAGCCTCGTCCAGGTCGATCGCTTTGCTATAGTCTTCAACGGCCAACTTATATGACGCTTTGGCCATATGTGCCCCGGCGCGATTGACATGGTGGGCAGCGTTCTTAGGCTCCAGCTTGATCGCCATGGTGTGGTCGGCCAGGGCCTTGTCGTGATGGCCCATCAATATGTGTAGCAGGCCGCGATCGGCATAGACGTCGGGTCTGGTGTATCCGGACCGGATAGCACGATCGAAATCCTTCAGCGCTCGTTTCTCCTCACCACGTGCCCACCACGCGGCAGCACGCAGCGCGTACAAACGGCCCTCGTCGGCGTTTTCCTTGATCAACTGGTCGTAGATGACCACTGACTCGGACAGGCGAGCCGCGTTAACCTTGCTGACCGTTCCCTGGCCTCCCGTGTAGGTGACCACGAGATACGTGTCCTCCCGTTCTTCAAGTACGGTCAGTAAGTCCCCCTTTTCGATGGCGTCGATTGTCTTTTCGCCGATGCGCGGCTCTTGTGATGCTGACCCATTCGGATGCCAACGCACAGCGGTATTGGCACTGGAGTGATTGTAATGACTCGTACGTTATTACCGCGCGCCACCAGTTCGCTACCGGCGTCCGGCAGTCAACCCCGGCGCGCCAGAACTGCGTGCCCTTGAGTGGACCGATAACGGATCTTCGCGTTGTCGCGGAGCCAACGTATGTCGTTGAAAAACGCATTACGTGCGCTACTGAATACAGGACGGAGGAGCGACAACGGGTGGTCAGGGTCTGCAAGACCGTGCCCATCGAGGAAGAGAAGATATACACCGAGACGGTTTGGGTACCGAAGACCGAGACGAAAACTGTCGAGTACCAAGTGACGGTCCCGGTCCAGGAGGAAAGAACCAAGGAATTCACGACAGAGGTTCCGGTCTGGGAAGAGGTGGAAGAGACGTATACCGTCGAAGTGCCTTACTTGACGGAAATGCAAGAAACCTACACCGTGAAAGTACCGGTGTTGAGAGACGTCGAGTTCACCTACACAGTCGAAGTCCCCACTGTCGTTGCTACGCCGGCTACCCGTACCGTCACCAACCTGGAGCCCGTCCTGAAAACAAGAGCTATCGAGGAATGTGTTCCGGTCAAGAAGAGCAAGCTCGTTTCGAGGGACTACGGCCACTGGGAATCGAGGATTGTGGAAGTTCCGACGACCCGTTACTACAATCGGCGCGGCAACTGCTACTACGTCGCCAAATGCCAAACGGTTTGCAGGCGGGTGTGGGTCCCGAACTGCGTGACCGAGGAGGTTACGGTTGTTGAAAAACAGAAGAAGACCCGCGAGCAGACCTACATCGCTTACGAGCCACACTCGCAGCAGGTGGAATACGAATGCGCCCAACTGTGCTACGAGCCGGAGACACGCTCGGCCGTGAAGCAAGTCGTCGAGTACGAGGACGAGGCCCGCACTCGGACGAAAATGGTCGCGGATTACAGGGAAGAACAACGTACTGCCACCAAGAAGGTCCTCACGATGCGAGAGGAGACGCATGTAGGGACTTACCCTGTCGTCACCTACAAAACGGATACTCGCACCAAAGAAGTCAGCTACACCGTAAACGTCCCTGAGACGCGCGTACGCAGAGAGAAGGTAACTCGGAACGTGCAGGTGATGGAAGACAAGATCGAGACCTACACCGTTCACGTCGAGGTACCCGTTACGAAAGAGGCCGAAGTGCGCGTCTGCAAGACGGTGCCTCAAGTTGTCAGTGTGACCGTCAACCCGTGCGGTGGGTGCCCCCAGGGCTCTAGCAATGGCTGCGGAGGAGCCGTCCAGAAGAACGCTGTCCAGAAGAGTGTTCTTCAGAAGGTAGTCGTACAGCACTAGTTCGACTGCTTGGACACGGATTTCTTTGCTCGCGAATGTCTTCCTGCAATATGTTCTGGACGAATGGCACATAGGGGAAATCCGGCCGCAACGTGAGGGCAGGTCTTCTCTGTGTGGGTACTATCCTCGGCATCACTGGCAAGAACTACTGATGCCGAACTTGTGACGACCTGCGCGGCGGGATATGCCAATCGCTTCTGACAGCGCATTATCGGCACAAGCGCCGGTCTGTCAATCTTCTCCACATCCCCACTGCCTCCCCCAGTCCATCTCAGCGGCAATCGGGCGTAGGATGCGTTCGTGGATTGGGTTCTTGCCGGAGCTTACGAGGGAAGGAACGGGAGTTCTTCCCGTTCGCGAATGCGATCGGACGGTATTCGAATTAAGGGGCTGGTGGGTCATGGCCTTGATTGCCAACGGGTCGCCGTTATGGCACACTGCAGAACGCGATTCAGGACTCACTCCTCCGTTATGCTGCTTCGTCAGGCCGAGTGGCGATCAAAGCAGAGGTCGGTGGGGTGCGTGGAGGCCGTCGCATCGTTATGATCGCGGAGATGCGAGCCTGTTCGATTACAGTTCACTGGTGAAATCACCTTGGAGGTATTCAATGATCATCATCGGCTTTCTCGTAGGGGTTCTGGTGTACGCGGCCGTGCGTGTTCTGATCGGGTGCCTGTATACGGTGCGCCCGGACCAACGGGCCGTCGTTACGAGTTTTGGAGCGGTTCAGAAGCTGCAGGAGAAGGCGCCGCCCCCGCCACTGACAGGTGACGAGAGGGAACGCTACGAGTATCCGCAAGTCCGAGTTGTCGGGCCAGGCGGACCGTACTTCAAACTGCCTTGGCAAAAGGTCCACAAGGTCAGTGTGGCGACGCAGGCGGTCGATTTGTCGTGGGATCCTTCCAAGGCTCAGGATACGATCGAAGCGGTCACGAAAGACAACTTGACAACCGGTGTGAACGGGCAGATCCGATATCGAATCAGCGAAAATAGCCTGTACCCCTATTTATTTGGTGTGGCCAGCCCGCTCGAACACGTCATGGGGTACTTCGTTTCGGTATTGCGGGAGCGGATTGCGAATTTCGTGGACCCAAAAGGGCAGAGCCTGTTGGCAGAAGGCGAGATCCAGGAGGCCGAAGAAACTGGCGTTCAGAGCACCGCCGTCGAGCTTTCGGAAGGAGTCTCGATCAACGACCTTCGTAAGAACCTGCCGCTGATCAACCAGTACATGGAAGAACAATGCCGCTCGACCACGGGTCGTTACGGCATCGAGCTGGACGCGGCGTTGATTACCGAGATCGACCCGCCGCGCGAGGTGGACCGCGCGCTGTCGGCCATCAACAGCACGCGCAATCAGGTTGCTGCCGACATTAGCACGGCACGCGCGGATTCCGAACAACAGATTACGATGAGCGCTCGGGCGGTGGAAATCGCGACCAACAACGCCCAGGCTGAGGTCGCCCCTCTGCGGGAACTCGCGAGCACACTCTCGGCGATCAAAGCCGAAGGCGGCTCGCCCTGCTTGAAAGCCTATCTTCGCAACCTGCGAGTGCCCTTGTACCGGCGAGCGGATCGAATCGTTCAGACGGAAACAAACAACGGGCGGAATGGAGGGACGGCATAATGTACTTTTTAACTGGATTCATTGCTGGCCTGTTAGTCATCCCCATTTTGTTGGCAATGGCCCGATTCTTTGGACTGTACACCTGTGTTCAAGAATGCGAATCGCAGGTCTTCACGTTGTTTGGAAAAGTCATCGGCACGATTGACACATCGGGGCTGCAATTCCCTTTGAGTCATTTCGGGTCCAAGGCGCTGCTGATTCCATTTTTCGGGAAACGATACGAGGTGAGTACCGCCTTGCGACAGCATTACTTGCGAAGCCAGATGGTGAACTCGGAGGAAGGCACGCCGATGGGTGTTGGAATTTGGTACGAGATGCAGGTCAAGGACCCCGTCTCCTACCTGTTTATCAACGCCAACCCCGATGGCTCGCTGCAGGCAAACGTCACCAGTTCCACGATCTCTACGCTCAGCAATCTTGAGATGGAGAAAATGCTCGAAGACCGGCACAGTCTCAGTCGCTCGGTTCGCCAAACGGTATCCCCACTCTCAGAGAAATGGGGCTACCAGCTCGGTTCTGTCTATATCCGAAAGGTCGAGTTCACCGACGCGCACATGGTCGAGAACATTACCGAGAAGGTTGTGAAACGCCTGGTCCAGGTTACCAGTGCGATGAAGCAGGATGGTGAAAACCGTGTGGGCTTAATCAAGAGCGAAACCGCGTTCAAAGTCTCACAGAAAATGGCCGAAGCCGCTGCGTCTCGCCCAAGAATCGTTGGCAGAGCGCTTAACGAAATCGCAAAACAAGATGCGGAAATCCTGGACACCGTTCTCGAAGTCATGGAGGTCGATAACCTGCTCGCCTCTGGGGCAACAATCGATATCCTGCCGAGTTCCAGCAACGTGCTGGTCCAATTGGGTGAAGGAACCAAGTCGACCACTGGACCTGAGATCGTGACTGCCACCAGTTTGGATTGAGACAGGTGATCAAACGGCTGCCGGCGCTGATCGCGCAATAGGCGCTGCGTCCCTCGGGCCGTATTTGCCGCGACGGCGGACCGGCTAGCGCGAGTCGGATCGTCGCCACAGGTGTAGCTCTCCCCAAACCACCCGCTGCCTCCCCAGTCCATCACAGCCGCAATCGAGCGTAGCATCCGTTCGTGGACTGGGTCCTCGCCGGACGCTTCGGGTTAAGGCATGGTTTGGCTCCCGATAGGAAACCGAAATATTACGTTTCGGCTCGCGAAGCAGCTAGCCTGATGAACTTGCTGCCGGCAAGCGTTATACTGGACTCAGTGGACTCACGTGACATGAATCGCTAATAGGCAAGAACGGAGCAACAGAAGATAGTTGGTACGGTAGCATGACGCTGGCGACCGTTACATCGTTCGATTCCGTCGAACCACTTGGCGTCTTCCGGCCGTGTACGGTTTGACCGGATTTCTTTGGGTCGGGTTCTTTTCTTTCAGGGCAGGAGGATGAGCCATGTGTACGTGGGCCAGTTGTCTCTGCAGGCGACCGATCTGGTCGGCTTTTGGAGGGACCGTCTTATGGATACCCGCGGCGGACGTCGCGCACGCGCAGCAGCGGTCAACATGCGAAAACGTCCCCGCGAAACTTCGTCCTCACCAACAACCAAGGGCGGGGAGATGCAAGCAAGGAATCGTTGTATCGCGAAATCTACAAGTTCGAAAGCCAACTGGTAAGCCAAAGGGCGCGGCCTGATGCAGGAGAGACGCATGAAAAGGACGGCTCACGAGCAACCGCTTCGGTCTGCCAAAAGAGGATATGTGTGGGCTTTTCTTTACGTTATCCTTGCCGCTTCGCGTCTGCTTGCGGATGAGGCAATTCCCCTGCCTTCCGAGACGCCGGCCGAGGTCGTCGTGTCGGGTAGGACGTCGACGGCCATCGACATCAAAATCGTTAAGGTGGGTGACAAGATTCCCAAGACCTATTCCGGGGACAAGGTGAAGAACGTCCCGGACCACACATGGTATGTGAGTCAACACTTTGCCCTGCGCAGCGAAGTCTCAGAGGAAGAATCGCGGGGATATCTGGTTGTGCTGGAACTCGCGTACCCGCACTTCGTGTGGGCCTTGGGAGATGAGCCACCCAACATCGAAACGACACGTCTGGCAGTCTCCTACTCGAAAAGCATCGACAGTCTGAAGAAGGCGACCCAGATCGACCTGCAGGGCGTCGGATGGCTGGGGGGTGGCGGCGGGGTAACGCTGAATCGCAACGGGTGCGCGTACGTCTACCCCAGCGGCGGTCTCAAGTATCACAAACGCGACTTGGTTATGCACGAGGCCCTCCACGCCATGCAGATGGCCATGGTCCACTTCGAATGCACGCCCGTCCGGTTCGTCGAGGGGATCACTCACGCGCTTGCCAACCACGTATACGACGAAGCGCGGAAACAGCTCACGGTGGCGGTCGTGGACAAGCCGACCGTCAATAACCCGTACGACGAGGGTCTGCGGCGTCTTCAGGAGAAGTTGACGACGGTCGAGGACCTATTGGACGGCGAGGGCAGTGGTCCAGAGTGGATGGTCTATACGCAGTTCTGCTGGACCGATCCCGATCGGCTGATGAAGTGGCGTCTGTGGCGGGGCGAGTTATTCCGGCTGCGTTTGACCGGACCGGCGCTGAAGGAAACCGATCGGCGGCTGATGGCAGAGATCTTCGGTCCGTTTGCCGAACTCAATGCCTCCTGGGAAGCATGGGTCAACGGGCGCCGCAGCACGTTTCACTACGTGGCCTGGGGCTGGGAGCAGAGTGCCGATACGTTGTGGTCCTACGGATTCGGCAAGCACAAATTTTCGCAGACGGACATCAACTACGCCCCGTCGGAAGTCGTGGCCTACGATCCGTTGCGGATGGACTATCCAGCCGAGCCGGTGCCGCCGTCCGTGCGGCCGCTGAAACGTGGGGCCCCCGAGCCAGCCGTGGGATGCGTGGTCGATTTTTCGAAGACCAAGGGCAAAGGCCGCGCCGGCTTGGGGCTCGGTGTTCGAGGGGCGGAGATGCTGGCCGTACTGGTTGAAAAGGAACGAGAGTTGGTCGTCGACGGAGCGGACTTAGGAATGAAGCGAGCGGCCTTTCCGCTTCCCGATGCCCTGCGGCAAGCGGCGGAGAACGACAGACACCGCTACGGTCTCACCATGAAAATCGCGGAGAACGAGCTCGAGGCCACTGTGCGAGCTGGGAAACCATCGAGCATGCAGGATACCGTGCATTCCGTACCGTTGAGCGCCAAGGTGCGCGAGCGGCTGATGACCAGCCCCATGGCAATCGTCGCCAAGGACGGTATCCATGGCGTCACGCCGTACTTTGACGACGGCCGGAGACCGCCCGACGTGGATCTGTCGCAGCCGGCGCCGAAAGGCCGTTGGCGTTTTGCGGGCGACGAGGACCTATACCGACTCTACCGCGTCGCCTTTCGGCTGAAGGACAAGACGCCGGCCTCGCTCCTGGAACTGCGTGATAGGCTGGCCGGCGCGATGAACAAAGAACTGACGACACAGGCGGACGCCCTGGACGCGCTGCGCGCGGACTTCCCGAAGGTCATGAAGGACCTTCTCGCACTCGACCGCAACCGGGACGTCGAGACGGCACTTTGGGAACTCAGCGGTGCTGCTGTGCAACTCGAATTGGCCGAAGACGCTACGTGGCTCAAGCCACGGGTCGAACTCCGGCTGCGCGGCCCGTCCGATCAGGCCGTGGTGGGCTCGATCGAGTTTCATGCCGCGCCGCCGGCGGCATTCGCACAACCGTCGGTCCCCGAGAACATCCGCATCGAAAAAGGCGAGACAGCCACCATCTCGTGGGAGCCGCCGCGACACCCAGGAAGACCACAACCGTTCCGTATCGATGCCAGCGTGTCTCTTACCTGGCGCGAGGTCACGATCCGACGTACCGTCGCGGAGAGGCCGCGTTTTTCCATACCGTGCTACTGGGCGATCGGGCCTTTCCGGAACGAAGGTCCGAAGGGCGGCGGCATTGTCGACATTGCACACCAACCGGAACGGGATAACTTCGACACAAGCCGAGTCTATGCCACGACGTACAGAAGACTGCCAGGATGGAAGCCGACAGAAATGGCCACCATACCGATTGGCTGGAGCAGGCTCGTTGCGGAGGACAACTTCCCGCTGCCCCGTGCATTCTACGTCGATTTCATGGCGCTATACGGTGGCAGCCCCGCGCTTCCTGTCGCCGGAAACACGGGCGCTCAGGCCAATAACTGCGCCGCCTATGCACTGGTGTGGATCGAATCACCGTCGGATCAAGGTGCCACGCTCAGCATGGGAGCCGAAGACGGCATAATGGCATGGATGAACGGGGAGTTGGTCCACAAAAAACTGAAGCACCGGGACTATCGGTTCGGCAGCGACAATGCCAGCGTTCGCCTGAAAAAGGGCTGGAACAAACTGGCACTGAAGATCACCCGTGGCCAATGGGGTAGCGGCTGGGGGTTCTCGGCAACCCTCGTTGGCGCAGACGGCTTGCCGCTGGAGGGGCTAAACTACTCTCTTCGATAAAGCAGGGGCGGGCGGCTACTCTTGTCATTAGGTGACGGGATCAGTATTTCCGTGAAGACGAGGGCGTTTCACTTGGAGGATCGTCACCGCAGACGAAACTCCTGGCAGCCCCCTCTGCCTCCCCCAGTCCATCAAAGCGGCAATCGTAGCATTCGTTTGTGGATTGGATCTTTGCCGGATGTTACCAGGGCAAGAAACGGGAACTCCTCTGGAATGTCCGACGCCAAATACAGCAGGCTCATATTCTGCGTCATTCGGGGCCGTGTGACCTTTGCGAGCCGAGCCAACCGGCTCTGGTCAGCTACAACACCTTCCCGGACCGCCGAGCGAATGTTCGTAACTCGCTGAGGTCGCCCCCACCTACGCAGCGAAACGCACGCCGCTAACTGCGCACCGCTACTGAGCCCGGCATCCACGCCGTTCGCCCTGATCCGCCAGCAACACACTGTTCACGCACCGCCTGGGCCCGGCGGGTATTTGACAGCATCGTTCGCCCGTCCTATAAACAATCTCGCGAGTCAAGATGGGCAACGCTGAAAGTTAGAACGTCTATCAAGTGGCAACGCCAAAACAACAACGGGAGTATGCGAAAATGAGAGGCCATTTTCTCACCATCGGCGTCATCGTTCTTGCCGTGCCAATGCATGTTTCGATGGCGGGGGGCCAGGAGAAGCCGGAGGCAACTCCACAGCCAATCCTCTGCCGGGGGAATTACCATTCCGAAGAGGATGCCGTCAAGCAACTCGCGCGGATGGCTGCCACGTATTCAAATCTCGAAGAGTGGAGGACGCGGGCGGCGAAGATTCGCAAACAGATCCTCGTGGGGGCGGGCCTTGACCCGCTCCCCGAACGGACGCCGCTTAAACCGGTGATTCACAAGAGGCGAAGTTACGAGGGATACACCGTCGAGTCCGCGGCGTTCGAGGCGCGCCCCGGCTATTTCGTCTACGGAAATCTCTACCGCCCCACGGGCAAGAAGGCTCCGCATCCCGGCGTCCTCTGTCCGCACGGCCACGCGCGCGGCCCGAAGGGCGGGCGTTTGCGGCCCGACCAGCAACACCGTTGTGCCACTCTTGCCCGCATGGGTGCTGTGGTTTTCTCCTACGACATGATTGGATTCGGCGATTCTGAACACCTGGGTTGGGCCCACGGGCACAAGCAGGCGTTGACCTTACAGACATGGAGCAGCATCCGCGCCATCGACTTTCTCCAGTCTCTCCCGGACGTGGATGATGATCGCATCGGCGTCACCGGATGCTCCGGCGGCGGCACGCAAACGTTCCTGCTGACGGCGGTGGACGACCGCGTCAGCGTAGCGGTGCCGGTGGTCATGGTTTCCGCGCACTTCTTTGGCGGCTGCCATTGCGAGAGCGGCATGCCCATTCACAAGACGGCCGAGTTGGAGACCAATAACGCCGAGATCGCCGCCCTCGCTGCGCCGCGCCCATTGCTGCTCGTTTCCGTGGGCGGCGACTGGACGAAGAACACGCCGAAGGTCGAATTCCCCTACATTCGGAACGTCTACCAGCTCTTCGACGCCGAGGCCAAGGTGGAAAACGCGCACTTTCCAGACGAGGGGCACGGTTACCAGCTTTCCAAACGCCAGGCGATGTATCCGTTCATGGTCAAGCACCTGGGGCTTGATCCCACGGGCGTCCTCGACTCGAACACCGGCGTGTTCGACGAGAGTAAGACGGTTCTCGAAACGCCCGAAACAATGCGGGTCTTCGACCAGGCACACCCAATTCCAAAGCATGCGCTCAAGCCCGGCTCGTTGGTAGCGTTCTGATAAGCTGGTGCGGGACGTTTGTGGAATCCAAAGGAGTCTCTCATGGTCATTCCATCGTTCGACTCAACGCAATTCTCCCGAGCAGCATGCCTCGGTTTGAGTGTATTCCTTCTGACTAGCGTTTCGGTTGCCGACGAGCCGACGCTGCATACTCCCGAAGGCGTTCGTCTGCTTGAAAACAGGAGCTATGACGACAGCGATGAGGCTCGGAAGGAAATCCTTGCGCTATACAATGGCCTGCGCGTCACCGATGTGTGCGACGGAATGGATCTGATCGGGCTGCAAGACATCGGCCTGATGCACAATGACATCCGGCCGTTGTGGCGTGACGCACAGAAGTTCACGCATCGCTTTGTTGGCTTCGCTGTGACCGTACGGTACGTTCCGACGGACGTGCGCGTGGGGCAAGAATCGTTTCCTGCGGTCGATGGTTTCAAGCAGTTCAAGGGAGAGCAATACGGACGAGCGCCGGACCCGTGGACGGACGCCGTCAAGGCGGGGGATGTTGTTGTGATGGACACCAACGGCGTGTTCGAGGGCGGAAACATCGGCTCGAACAACAGCCTCGGCTGGGTCGAGAAGGGGATCGTAGGCGTGGTTACCAACGGGGGTGCGAGAGACACCGATGAGATCGTCAAAGTAAAGAAGCCGCCTGTCTATCTGCGAAACGGCCATTCAACGCGCGGAGTGCGCCCCGGCCGAATGATCACCGAGTCGTACAACTTTCCGATCAACTGCGGTGGTGTGCTGGTCTATCCTGGAGATGTGGTCGTGGCCGACGGCGACGGCGTGATCGTTGTTCCTCGGCAACGGGCGTTGGAAGTCGGCCGCCGGGCACGAGAGATCTACGAAGGCGACCAGAAAAGTCGTCGCGGGCGGTACGAGCGGTTGGGCATTCCGCTGGATGAGACCGTCAGCGGTCAGCAATGATCACATCGACCGGCTCTTGCGATTACCAGAGTGATGTATGTCTCTAACAGTCACCTGCCAGCAGTGTCTTCAATCATTCGCCGCGGCGCCGCGTTTGTACGGCAAGACGGTTCCGTGCCCTGGATGCGGAGCGGCGCTGACCATTCCACACCCAAACGTGCAAGAAACAACACCACAACTGCCGGCTCCTTCTTCCCAGAACATCCCGGCGACACTCCCTTCCTTCTCCCCGCCGAGTACACGTCGCCCCGTATCGAAGAATCGGGCATCTAACAAGCCTCTCATCATTATCTTAGGCTCCGTGTTCGGTGGCTTGGCGTTGCTCTTGCTATGCGCAGGTGTCTGTGTAGTGGCAGTGCGGAGTCTTTCCAGGCCACCGCAAACCGAGTACGCGAGCTTGTTGGAAGGACGCAGCGGATTCACAACTACCCTGACGAGGCGCGAAACGGCGGGTTATCCGGCGACCGAACCGCCAGCCGCGCTATTCCGCCTGGAGCAGTATCGTTCACCGGCCGGAGAATTGGCGGCGTATGTCAGTCCTCCTCCCGGAGATGGCAAGAAGCACGCCGCGATGATCTGGGTATTCGGCGGATTCGACAACAGCATCGGCGAGACGGCGTGGGAGCCTGCCTCACCCGACAATGATCAGTCAGCCAGCGCGTTTCGCGAGGCAGGAATCATAATGATGTACCCTTCGTTCCGCGGAGGTAATATGAACCCCGGACACATAGAAGCCTTCTACGGTGAGGTGGACGATCTGATTGCGGCGGCCGATCATCTTGCCACGAAGGACTACGTCGATCCACAGCGCATCTACCTTGGAGGTCATAGCACTGGCGGAACGTTGGTCATGCTGACGGCAGCCGCGACGGATCGTTTCCGCGCTGTTTTCGCGTTTGGTCCGGTCGACGATGTGGCTGGCTACGGCCCTGACGTGCTTCCGTTCGATCCGTGGAATGACAGGGAGCTGTCACTGCGCAACCCAATCCAGTGGTTGCACGCGATGAACTCCCCCGTGTTTGTCCTCGAGGGTACCAGCGGTAACACCAGTTGTCTTCGATCGATGCGGCGAGCATCGACCAACCCGCGACTCCACTTTCACGAAGTCCGCGGCGCCGATCACTTCAGCATCCTCGCACCCGTAACTGGCCTCCTCGCCGAGAAGATCCGGCAAGATACCGGTTCCACATGCAACATTCAGTTAACCGACGAAGAGATAAGTCGTCGGTTCCAGGCAGCACGTTAGTATTGCAGCTCAGAGCGATTGGCAGGGCTTATTACAGGACTGAATCACAGGAGCAGACGATCGCTGCAAGGAGAAGTGGAATGCTCGACCTCGAAAACGAAACCAAGCGGAGGAAGACAATGAGACACGGGGGCACTCTTCTTTTGTGTTTCGCAATCGCTTCTGTGGCGACCGCGGAAGAAATCAAGCATCGGTGGGTTTGCGTGGACAATGGTGCGAACCGGTTGATCCACGTCGACCAGAACGACACGTCGAAGAATTGGTCGATCGCGATCCCCGTCGGGTCGCGCGATCTACAGTCGCTGGGCGACGGGAAACTCCTGGTGAGCCACGGCAGCGGCGCGGTCGAATACCGTCTGGCCGACGGAAAGCGATTGCCGTGGGGTGTCGATCGATATGAGAGCATCCAGACGGCACGCCGGTTGCCCGACGGTAACACGTTGCTGGCGACGGTATCTGGAACGCTCTACGAAGTCGACCCTCAAGGGAAGGAAATCGGCAAGAAGCAGATCGCGGTGAAGGGGCTGAACATGCGGCTGATGCGTGTTCTTCCCAGCGGTAACCTCTTGATCGGCTCCGCCGGGCCAAAGGCGGCGATCGAAGTGTCGCGCGACGGCAAAGTTGTCAAGTCGCTGCCGTTGCCCGACAAGGGCTACACGGCGATCCGACTGGACGACGGCAGGACCATGGCCACGTCCGGCGGCGAAGCCCGCATCGTGACTCTCGATCGCGACGGCAACATCCTCTCACACGTCGGCGGAAAGACCGATCACCCGAAGCTCGGACTCGACTTCTGTTCCGGCTGGGACCGATTACCGTCGGGCCATTGCGTGATGGCCAATTGGCTCGGCCATGGCAAGCAAGGAACGGCGCCGCATCTCATCGAGTTTTCGACGGACAACAAGATCGTTTGGACGTGGGAGGACCACGAGATGGCCCGGCAGGTGACCAACGTGCTGATGCTCGACGGCGTGAAATAGGCGTCGGCCACACTTGGAGAGACAACGTGCACCGACAGCCTCTGGCTTGCGTTGGCATAGTGTGCCTGTGTGCATCCCTCGGTGCATCGCATGGGCCGAAGCCCATCTTCTCCGTCTCGTTCGACGAGAGCCTGGAGGAGGTGTCGACCGACGGACAGCGACCTAGCGTCGCGGGCGAGCCGCAGTTCGCGCCGGGCAAGTTCGGCCAGGCCTTACGCGTCGGAGCCCACGATCAGTATCTCATCTATCCCGTACGGAGCAACCTCGATCCCCTCAAGGGGACTCTGGCGATGTGGGTCAAGCCCGTGGGGTTCGCGCCGTCGCGACTTCCGGACGCGGACTGGGACGGCTTCGAGTTGTTCCGCGTGGTCGTGGCGGGCCGAGGCTCAAGGCTTCATTCAAGAGGTGACACTGCGGGCACGCGAAGACCTCCTGCTGCCCTTCAACCACAGCCTCTGGCTTGGCGACGGCGACCACGGACTGAACTGGTACGCCGACACGGAGGAAGGCTGGACGGCGCCTCGCAAGCGCGCCGTCGAGGTGAAGGTGGTCGACGACCGTGTGTTGTTGACGCTCCAGATTCTCGCGCCAGGACCCGCCACTCCGCTACGGCTTAGATTCGGCCTGCTGGCCACACCATTTCGGCCGCTCGCCAAAGGCTGGCGCAGGATGCGACTGGGTTGTAGCCAGCGTTGGTGGAGTCAAGCCAACTACGACCTCTACGACGCTATCTTCTACGGCGGACTGATGAACCTCACGATCGGCCAACGCGTGTGGGAGATATGGGACACCTTGGATGACGCCGATCACGTCTCCCATCGCGACGCTGGCATCACGCTCACGCCGGCCCCACCGAAGATCCAGTGCGGGCTGTACCTTAGGCGAGCGGCAGATGAGAATCTACCCGTGGGGCAAGCTTCCAGCTTGCCTTTCCGGGCAGATTCGCAAGCTGGAAGCTCACGCCACGGTACGAAACCAAACGCCGTTCGCCTTAAGCCGAACGCCGAGGCCCTGTTGGCTGTGGGCAACCTCAGCGAAAATCGCGAGAGAGTCAAGGTTCGTATGGATCCCAGCACCATCGACCTGACGGGAATGGAAGTAGTAGACATCTTCGATGGCCAGCATTGCGAATTGGCTGGCCAGACGGTTTCGATGGATGTGGGAGGCAAGGATTTTCGCCTAGTTGCGTTGAGGAGGCCGCGACATGAAGACTCTGCCGCGCAGTTTCAGAAAACGGTGATCGGCGAGCAGTAGTTGCGATGACCATAACCGGCGGCTTTCAGGAGTCAATTTGGTCATTGGGCAACAACATTCGGTCTGATCGGCCTTCGACTTAGCCTGTCGCGAGACTGGCAACCAGAAGACAGTGCACGGTTTGGCGGTTCTTGATATACTGGGACCCTGGCGTGAGTTAGGGCAGACGCCACATTGCAAGAGCCACCGAACCGCGAGAAGACTCAACCCGCCTTACCACCTTTCTTGCCGCTGTGCGGCATGCCTCGTGCCGCAAGAGGAGAATCGCTAATGCGAAGGATCACCGTGTCTTGTCTGTTGGCAGTGACTGTCTTCCTTTTCACGTCCCAGAGTAGCATTTGCGGTGCGGAACCAGCGGCCGTTGACGATGGGGTCGTGATGGAGACCGAGGCGTGGGAGCGGTCCAATGAAGCGTTTGCCAAGTGCAACGAACGGATTCGTGAGTACAATTCTCGCAATCTGCTGGCCCGGCGCGGTGTGCTCGTCACGGTCGATCCACCAAATTCGCTTCGTAGCGTGCATCTGCTGGCCGACGGCGATGCCGGGCAGTTGGGGGCCGAGGGCCGCGTGTTCGTGAACGGGCAGCCGACGGTGATCAATTACTACCTGGGCGAGCCGAAAACGATCACCGAAGTCGGGTTGTTCAGTTTCAATGTCGATACCCGTGCGAACCAGGACTACGAGGTTCGATTCGCAAACAACGCGGAGAATCCGGGCGTGATGCCCGAGTTTGATGCAACTCCCGATTTGACGACCGGCCCGACCATCATTGGGCAAGACCGTGGCGGTTTTCACAGCCGCTTCGTTCGCGCCGGCGGCAAGTCGTTGGTTCCCGGCCAAATGGATTGGATCCAGTTTCGTATCTGGCGGACCTATCAAGGCAAGGCGGGTGACCCTGCCAGAACAACAGATCCCATCAGCGCCGCGGTGGTCATCGAATTGGAGGTACTGGGCGCGAAGGACGACATCGTCACTCCGACGCCCGAGGAACTGGCGTACCGCGAGACGTTGCGGAACGTGCCCAAACAGCCGGAGTTTATCAAGAGAGACTCATGGTTTGAAACGTTGATCGCCAGCCGCGAGTCGCTCCACCAGTGGGAAGGCTTGCACGACTACCTCGCGATGCCCGTCTTTGGTGTCGACCTCGGTGCGTGGCATGTGCTCGGGCCAATCTCGGGAAAGAGCAAGGATCTTGCCGAGATCCGCAAGGCAACGAAGATCGACTTAAGCTGCAAGTTCGAAGGTGCAAATGGCGAGACAATCGGTTGGCGCGAGCGCAAGGATTTGAAGGATTGGGACACCAACGATCTGACAAACGGCTCCGGCATGGACAAAGGCGACGTCATGTTGCTGTGCCGGACGATTGGGCTGCGGCGTACGGTTGAGCAGCGAGAACTGTACGTCGAGGCGTCCGCCGACAAAGGGTCGCTGTTGTTGCTGCCACAGCGCCGCCGCCTGTCCGTGCGAAGCCCACTCGGCAACCTGCAAGGCGGTTCGGAGTTGACCGGCGAGCCGGGCGAGTATCAGTTGTTGATGGAATTGAAGGCCGGAAACGCAGGACAGTGCCGCTTCTGCTTCGTGGTACAACCGGATACGTCACAACCCGGCGCCGGGAGTCCTGGGACGCGTCAGAATCGGCGTCGCCAGCTCTACACGCAGGTCCGCGAATCCTTCGATGGCGGGGCGGACCGGCTGCAAATGAATTGGGAAGCGCAGGAGGCGATCTGGGAAAACGGGCGGAAACGAAACCTCGAAGATTGGCTGCCCGGTCACGCAGTGGTTTTCCTGAAACCGCGTTATCAGGCCGCAATCGACCGGCGAGTTGCCAGCCTGGATCAGGAATTGGCTGGTGACGAGGGCGTCCGTGCGATGGCTCTGCGGGGGCTCCGAGAACGGATCGCAGACTACGTGAAAGCGGTGCAGGAATCCATCCACGCGGACTTGGCCCTCGAACAACTGCGAAGCAAGTATCACCAATTGGCTCTACTCGAGCAGGCGGTTGCCACGTCGGGACAAGTCCGCTCGATGCGACTGGCCGTGGAAGATCAACGCGAGATGTTCGGCGACCGCTATGCGCGCGGCGGGCAGTACCTGAAGCAAATTGGTCTGCTGGAAGGACGTGTTGCCGCGGCCTGGCGGCATCTGTTGGCAGACGAACCCGGTGCATTTGATGACTGGTATCGACTTGTGCAGAACGCCGACGACGCGGGGCAGGCGATTCTGCTGGCCAATCCGCTGCTGGACTTCGACAAATTGCTGCTTGTGAAAGGCCGAGCCGGCTTCGCCAGTAACTGGGGCGGGCCGAACCGCCTGGGCAGCGAGATGGTCGTCCTGTCGCCCGTCCGGCCCGATGGCGAATTGACAACGGTCCACCAAGGCAATGTCAGCGACATGGATCTACATTGGGACGGGAAGCGAATTGTGTTCTCGGACGGATCGGCTGTCTGGGAACTCCATGCCGATGGCACGGGTTTGCGGCGAGTTTCCGCCGAAGATCCTCCCGTCACGCACTACGACGCCTGCTACTTGCCCGACGGACGAATCATGTGCGTTTCGAATGCTTGCGAACAGGCCGTTCCTTGCACGGGCGGGGCCAACGTCGGCAATCTACACGTCATGGACGCCGATGGCACGAACGAACGCCGAATCACTTTCGACCAGGACCACAACTGGAACCCAACGATTTTGCACGACGGACGCGTGCTGTACTCGCGATGGGAATACACCGACGCGCCGCACTACTTCAGTCGGCTGCTGTTCCGCATGAACCCGGACGGCACGGGCCAGATGGAATACTATGGCAGCAATTCGTACTGGCCCAACTCGATGTACTGGCCGCGGCCCATTCCTGGGCATCCGACGATGGTTTCCTGCGTTGTCTCCGGCCACCATGGTGTTTCGCGATCGGGCGAATTGCTGCTGCTGGATCCGGCTCGCGGCCGTCACGAAGCCGAGGGGGCCGTGCAGCGCATCCCCGGTTACGGCAAAAAGGTCGAGGCGATCACCTTGGATCAGCTTGTCACCGACGTCTGGCCGAAGTTCGCCGCGCCGTGGCCCTTGGCCGATCCCGGTACGGATTTGGGCGCGGGCAAGTATTTCCTTGCTTGCGTGCAACACGATCAATGGTCGTCGTGGGATCTGTGTCTGGTCGACGTGTTCGACAATATCACGCCGATTCAGGCCGGCGGCTATATGACGCCCATTCCCCTGCGACCGCGGCCCAAACCGCCGGTGATCCCTTCGCGCGTCGATCCCGCGAGCGACGAGGCGACCATCTACATGGCCGATGTCTATGCCGGCCCGGGTTTGAAAGGTTTTCCGAGGGGTTCGATCAGGCGGCTGCGAATCGGGTCGCATCACTACCGATTCGCCGGCAACGGCGACACGCGAGCGTCGTCATTGGAGGGCGGCTGGGATATCAAGAAGATCCTCGGCACCGTGCCGGTCCACGAGGACGGATCGGCCGTATTCCAAGTGCCGGCGAACACACCGATCTTTGTGCAACCATTGGACGCCGAAGGCAAATCGCAACAAGTGATGCGAAGCTGGTACGTTGGCATGCCGGGCGAAGTCGGCACATGCGTCGGCTGCCACGAACGTCAAAACGACGGCTCGCCCAGCAAGTACACCGTAGCGGCCTTCGATCGCCAGCCGGACCAAATCGAACCGTGGCACGGTCCGACGCGTGGGTTCAGCTTCGATCGCGAAGTCCAGCCGGTCCTGGACCGCCGCTGCGCCGGTTGTCATAACGGCGAACCCTACGAATCGGATGGGCACACGGTCGCCATAGCCGACCTGCGTGCCAAACGGCTTGTGTGGGCCAACGATGAACAAGCGAGTGACGATGAGGAAGATCCCAACGCGAAACCAAAAACGCGGGACGTGCAGCCGAAGGAGTACAGCCCCGCGTACATCGCGTTGCAGCAATACGCACGGCGGCCAGGTTACGAGGGCGATTATCACATGCCCAAACCGGCGGAATACAACGCCGACACGAGCGTGTTGGTGCAGATGCTGAAGAAGGGACATCACAATGTGCAGTTAACGGCCGAGGAGTGGGAACGGCTATACACCTGGATCGACTTCAACGTCCCTTACCCGGCCAATTGGCGCGAGAGCCATCGACCGCCGCGCGACGAACAGGTCAAACTTCGTGCGGTGTACAAGAAACTGTATGCCAACATCGACGATCGCGACGAAGACCCGTTGCCGCTGCCGCCGATCGCCGAGTTTGAACCTCCGCGACCCGAACCGACTCGTCCCATCGCCCCGGCCATCGAAGGCTGGCCTTTCTCGGCCGAACAGGCCGCGCAAATGCAGAAGCTGGCCGGAACCGTCCAGAAGGAACTGGACCTGGGCAGCGGCGTGACCATGCAATTCGCGTTGATCCCCGCCGGCAAGTTCGTCATGGGACAGACTGATGGCTTTGCGGACGAGTCGCCACAGTCGGTTGTGACGATCGAACGACCGTTTTATATGGGACGATTCGAGGTGACCAATGCTCAATACGCCTGTTTCGATCCGGACCACGACAGCGGCGTGATCAACGAACGATGGAAGGACCGGCAACGCCGCGGTACACCGATCAACCAGCCGGATGTGCCGGTGGTTCGCATAACATGGCAACAAGCAATGGCATACTGCGATTGGCTGTCGGCCAAGACGGGGATTCGCTGCACGCTGCCTACCGAAGCTCAATGGGAATGGGCCTGCCGAGCCGGAACGGCGACACCGCATTACGTGGGTGAATTGGAGAGTGGCGTCACGCCGTTTGCCAACCTCGCCGACGAGACGGCTCGACGCTGGAATCACGGCCGCGCCGAGGACGGCTACGACGACGGCCGCATGTTCACCGCGGCGGGCGGCGGCTTTGCGCCCAACGCATGGGGCCTGTACGACATGCACGGCAACGCAGCCGAATGGTGCGCGAGCAGTTACCGTTCGTACCCCTACGACGCCAACGATGGGCGCGAGGATCCGAATGACCCGGACGCGAAAGTCGTTCGAGGCGGATCCTGGAACGATACGCTCCCATTCGCCACCTCCGCATTCCGCTGGCGTTACGAGCCATACAAACCTGTCTACAACGTCGGCTTCCGCGTCGTGTGCGATGCCGGCGCAACAAAGACGATCGTGGCGGCGGCGGGCGACCAGTAGGGAACGCGGGAAGAATAACTTCGGCAAATCCATAGTAGCCATCACGCTCCGTCGTGATGATCGCAGCCAAGAACTGCGAAGTTGTTCTTCCCGCGTTCCTAGGTCTCGCATGCCGAGCGAGCCACGAAGAGGATTGATACCGCAGCCGGACAGCACATGGAAATCAACTTGGGAGACACTGAATGAATCGAGCCAAATTGCGTTTCTTGAACACGGCCTCATCTATCATGGTTGCACTAATCATTCCTTTGATGGCATTCGGGCAAGAATCCGGCCCGGTGTTGGTCCGTTCGGACATGACGGATTGGTCCCAGTGGCGTGGCCCGCGTCGCGATGGGATCAGTCATGAGACCGGCCTGCTGCCTTCCTGGTCGGAGAGTGGCCCGAAGCGTCTGTGGACGGCGTCGGAAATTGGCCGAGGTTATTCGTCGCCCATCGTCGCCGACGAGACCATCTACATCACGGGCGACAGAGCGAACGACCTGATCATCAGCGCGTTTTCGCTGGACGGCAAGCTGCGTTGGAAGACGGAGAATGGGGCAGCATGGAAACGCTCGTACCCAGGGACTCGTTCTTCCTGTACCTACGACCACGGAAAACTGTATCACATGAACGCCCATGGCCGCCTGGCGTGTTTGGATGCAAAGATCGGTAGCGAAGTATGGGCAGTCAATGTTCTGGAACGATTCGAAGGCAAGAACATCACCTGGGGTATCAGCGAATCGTTGTTGATCCACGGCGATTTGGTGTTTGCCACACCCTGTGGTGCGAAGGGGTTGGTGGTTGCGCTGAACAAGCACACGGGCGATACCGTGTGGGCGACACCTGCGTTGGACGGCGAACGGCCTTCCTACGCTTCTCCGATTCTGATCAACGTTGCGGGACGAACGCTACTGATCAACAGTGCCACCAAGAACGCTTTTGCCGTCGATGCCAAGACGGGCGAACTGTGTTGGCAAGTGCCGCAGGAAGATCCCAAGAACACAGTCACCACAATTCCCGTCCTGGCCAAGAATGAGCTTGTGCTGACCAACGCAAGTCGTGGATTCGGAGCGATCTTCGGGGTCCGCCTGGATGGACTGCGCGGCGAGAAGACTTGGATCAAAGAACTCACCATCAGCCACGGAAGCACGGTGTGTATCGATGGGCAAGTCTACGGTGCCTCAGGTCGCGGTGTGGCTCGCGGTTGGGTCGCAGCGGACGCGAAAACAGGCTCGATTCGCACCGAGTCTGAAATGGATGTCGGTTCGTTGATCTATGCCGACGGCCGTTTCTACTGCTTGACCCAACGAGGAATGATGACGCTGCAGAAGCTAACCGCGGATGGATTTCAAACCGTGGGTAGCTTTCGAATCGCCGATGGGAAAGACATCTGGGCACACCCCGTCATCTCGAACGGCAGACTCTATCTGCGTGTCCGCGAGACCCTGTTCTGTTACGATATCCGCTCTTGAAAGTTGATAACATCCTGTGGAGAAACATGATGACAAGCCGGACAACTCGTTTCACGCGACGAAGCATTCTCAAGGGAGCGGCCGCAGCTTTGGCGACGCCGACGATCTTACCCGCCAGTGTATTCGGTGCAAACGCACCCAGCCAGCGTGTCACACTCGGCTGCATCGGAATGGGGCTTCACGGGATCGGCTGGAACCTGAGAGGCTTTCTTAAACTCGATGACGCCCAAGTGCTGGCGGTCTGCGACGTGATGAAGTCGCGGACAGAGAACGCGTCGACGATGGTCCACAAGGCATACGGCAATGAAGACTGCGACGCCTATGCCGACTGGCGAGATGTCCTTGCACGCCGTGACATCGACGCGGTGATGATTTCCACGCCGGACCACTGGCACGTACCGATGTCACTGGCGGCGATACGGGCGGGCAAGGACGTCTGCTGCGAGAAGCCGACCTACACGATCGAACAAGGACGAGTGCTCAGCGATACCGTGAAAAAACACAAAGCCGTCTTTCAAACATCGACGGAAGATCGGTCGATCCCCGTTTACCATCGCATGGCCCAGTTGGTCCGCAACGGGCGCATCGGCCGGCTGCAATCGATACACATCACCTTGCCCGCGGGCAGCGTCAAACCACAACCAGCCAACTTCGCTCCCGTACCGAACGGCTTCGACTACGATATGTGGCTGGGCCCGGCACCCGCGGCACCCTACGCCACGAACCGTTGCGGCAACCAGGAATGGCGTAACATCTTCGATTACTCCGGTGGCAAGTTTTCGGATTGGGGCATGCATCAAGTGGATACGGCCCAGTGGGCGAACGACACCGAGCGATCCGGGCCGCTCGAAGTGACGGGCGAAGGCGAGTTCCCCGATGAGAGCAGCCTGTACAACACCGCGATGGAGTACAAACTTCACTACAAGTACGCCAACGGCGTCGATCTCCACATCGAATCCGGTGGTACCAGTTTGCGGTTCGAAGGCACGGATGGCTGGGTGGGCAACGAAGGTTGGCGCAAGCCGTTGAAGGCCAGTTCCCAGAAGATCCTGGACAGCGTGATCGGTCCCGACGACATCCAATTATTCACGTGCGCCGGCGGTGAGCACCGGAACTTCCTGGACTGTTTTCGGTCGCGCAAAGCCCCCTACTTCCCCGCCGAAGTCGGCCATCGTTGTGCCACCGTACTGCACATCGGCAACATCTCCATGCGTCTCGGAAGAAAACTGCAATGGAACCCTGACAAAGAAGAATTCATCGACGATTCCCAGGCCAACGCGATGCGTTCCCAACCAATGCGCGAACCGTGGACACTCTGAGATACGACATGAACAAGCCAAACAGAACGTCGCGACGTCGCTTTCTTGCCTCCTCCACCGCCACCACGACGGCGTTGGCCACCGGCTTGGGTTTGTCGCGGAGCGTACACGCGGCAGGCACCGAGCGATTCAACGTTGCGCTGGTCGGGGCCGGATTTCGAGGCGCCGGAGCAGTTGCCGATTGTCTGCGGGTTGCCACGCATATCAAGCTGGTAGCCATGGCCGACGCATTTGAGAACCGGGCGAACACCTCGCGCGACGCGCTGCAGCAGCGTTTTCCCGGCCAGGTCGATGTGCCGGACGAGCGTCTTTTCGTTGGCCTAAACGCCTACAAGGAAGCCATCGCCTGCGACGTGGACATGATCGTTCAGGCAACTCCCCCCGGTTTTCGACCTTTGCACTACCGTGCCGCCATCAAGGCCGGCAAGCACGTATTCATGGAAAAGCCCTGTTGCGTAGACGCCGGCGGGTTCCGTTCGATGATGGATACCAACAAACTGGCCGATCAGAAGAAACTCAAAGTCGGCGTTGGCTTGTTTCGACGGCACATGCCCGCCTATCTTGAGACCATGCCGAAGCTCCATGAAGGGCAGCTAGGCAAAATCCAATTCATGCGATGTTACTGCAATATGGTTGCGTGGGGTGCCCAGCCGCGAAGACCGGGCGAATCGGAAATGGCGTATCAGGTGCGCAACTGGCGCGTCTTCGACTGGCTAGGCGGAGGACGACTTGTCGAAGCGCATTGCCATGAGCTAGATGTGATGGATTGGGCGATGCAGGACCATCCGGTTCAGTGCAATGGCATGGGCGGCCGCACCACACTCAGTAGCGAGCCCCGGTTCGGCGAGGACTACGATCACCACTTCCACGAATACACCTACGCGGACGGCACAAAGATGTATAGCCAATGCCGCCAGATGAACGGCTGCTGGGCACCGATTACCGAGCACATTCATACCGATAAGACGGTGATTGATTTGGTCGGCAAAATCCGGATCACTCAGGCAAGGGACCGCAACGTCGAACGGGTCAACCCTTATCGTCAGGAGCATGCCGATCTCTTGGATGCGATTTGGAACGACAAACCGTACAACGAAGGGTGGCTTGGCGCCACCAGCAGTTTCACGAGCATTCTTGGTCGCGAGGCCGGTTACAGCGGCCAGGTCGTCAAGTGGGACGAATTGGCCGCCAACGGCCCCGACCTCTTCCCCAACCAAGAACCTACGTGGGAAAGCCAGCCGCCAGTGCTACCCGACGAGAACGGTCGTTACGATCATGCTGTCGCGCTGCCCGGCATCTATCGTCCCTATTGAAGTTTGGGACGGTACGCGGTCGTTCCGTCTGACAGCATTGCGACTGTCTCAAATAGCCGCCCATCCTGAAGCGAATCGGACACCCGTGGCTCTGACGCTCGATAGCGAAGCGTCGGCATGACCCTCCGTTGGGTCGACTACGGCTGTCACTTGCCCCAAAATGGCACTCGGCCTGCGCGGCGATGGCTTACCTACCGCTGGCCCAATGCACAGGCCGAATTGCAGTTGGAGATGAAAACGAACACCAAGGCTGCCCGCGGGGATGATCAAGTGATAGACTGACCAAAGTGGGCGGCAGATAGGAACTTACCACGATCCCCCTCCCCGGCTATTCCCGCTGCGCGGGGCATGGTAGAGGGGCCGATTGAATCTGCTGATCGCCCAAGCGGATACCAAGAAAGGAGCGAGTTGTTATGCAAAAGCTGTTGAAGTATCTCATGCTGGTCATGCTGCTGTTTTCTCCCCTCGGCCTGGGCGATTTTTTCGCGCTGGAGGTTCGTGGGGAAACTGCCAGGCAGATCCTGAAGGCGACCGGGATACGTGGAGGCCTGGTGGTTCACGTGGGCTGCGGGGACGGCGAGCTGACGGCGGCCTTCGGCAAGCTGGATGGCTTCCTGGTACACGGTCTGGAGCGTTCGGAGGCGAAGATCCGTGCCGCACGCGAGCATGTGGAGGAACTTGGCGTGTACGGCAAGGTCTCAATCAGCCGCTGGCAAGGCGAGCGGCTGCCCTACATCGACAACCTTGTTAACCTGCTGGTGGTCGAGGGGGCCGTCAAACTCACGGAGGCGGAGATTCTCCGAGTGCTGTGTCCAGATGGCGTTGCCATCAAACTCGATCCCGAAACCCGAAACCTGAAACCTGACACCCTCCTCCGCAAGCCGCGGCCGGGCGAGATGGACGAGTGGACGCACTACATGTACGACTCGACCGGCAATGCGGTAAGCCATGACACGCTAGTGGCGCCGCCGGAACATTTGCAGTGGGTCGGAGGGCCGCGGTGGGGTCGGCATCATGACCACATGGCCAGCACGAGCGCGATGGTCTCTGCCGGCAACCGAGTGTTCTACATCTTTGACGAGGGATCCACCGCGTCGATCATGCTGCCTGCCCGGTGGCACCTGATCGCACGGGATGCGTTCAATGGCGTCGTGTTGTGGAAGCGGCCACTTCCGAAGTGGTGGACCCATTTCATGCCACTGAAAAGCGGCCCGGCGCAGTTGCCGCGTCTGCTGGTCGCCACTTCCGAGCATGTGTACCTGACCCTCGGTCTGCGTGAGCCGGTCTCGAAACTCGACGGCGCGACCGGTAAGACGCTCCAAACGTACGAAGGAACGGAAAGCACCTGGGAAATCGTCCTCAATGACGGGCTCCTTTATGCCGTCACCGGTTCGCCCCGCACCCAGGAAGAAGAGGAGTCACGGAACATTTATCCGGCAAGGGCTCCCGGCAACCCGATCAACAAACTCTGGAAAGGCTGGGACCGGAAGCTACTGGTCATCGACACGGAAAGTGGAAAGACGTGCTGGCAGTTGTCGTCAAAGATCCTGCCCGGCACGCTCGCGGTCGATGGGGACACTGTCTATTTCCACAACGGCGAGAGTATTGCCGCCGTTGACAAGAAGACTGGAGAAGAGCGGTGGGTTTCCAAGCCGGTGGCCGCCATCGATATCGAACAGGGCATCCCCACTGGATACACGCCCAAACTCGTCGTGAATAACGGGGTTGTCGCTTTTGCCGGCGGTCGTGGATATGACCAGCACATGAAGGGCGAGACCCTGAAAATGGTTGGGCTGAGTGCGAAGGACGGCGAGATCCTTTGGGAGGCCCCCCACTACACGTCTGGATACCAGTCGCCCGAGGATCTGCTGGTTGTGAACAAGATGGTGTTGTCGCCCTTCTCCACCTGGCTGAAGGACAAGGACCCAAAGAACAATCATGTGGTCGGGACAGATCTTTTGACCGGCAAGCTCGTCTATGACTCCAACCCGGACGTGGAAGATCCCGTATGGTTTATCCATCACCGCTGTTATCCCTCCAAAGCGACCGTCGACTATCTGTTGATGTCGAAGGAAGGCGTCGAGTTCATTGATCTGGAGACCTGGCAATGGAAGATTCACCACTGGTTCCGAGGTGAATGCCTGTACGGAATCATGCCGGCAAACGGCCTGATCTACGCCTCGATGCACGACTGCGCATGCTCGGCGGATATGAAACTGAACGGCTTGAATGCCGTCGCCGCGCCGAAGGCCCGCGTGCCATCCGAATTGGATGTGAAGGAGCATCTGCTGACGAAGGGGCCGGCGTATGGGCAAATCGAGAATCGGCAATCGAAAATCGAAAATCTCAATGACTGGCCGACATTCCGCCATGACGCGGCCCGCAGCGGTATTGCCTCCTGTCCATCCCCCGGCTCTCCTGAAAAGCGGTGGGAAACGGCAATAGACGGCAGGTTGACTGCCCCGGTCGTAGCCGACGGCCAACTGTATGTGGCCTCGCTTCATCATCACACTCTGTACGCACTCGATGAGGAGACAGGCAAGCAGCTCTGGACATTCACCACAGAAGGACGCATCGATTCTCCACCGACTATCCACAAGGGGATGGTCCTCTTCGGCAGTCGAGACGGCTGCGTCTATTGCCTGCGTGCCTCCGACGGCGCACTTGCCTGGCGATTCCGCGCCATCGAGGAAGACCGCCGCCTGATGGCGTGGGAACAGTTGGAGTCTGTGTGGCCGATCCATGGCAGTATTCTCATCCGCAATGACGAAGCCTGGTTTGTCGCGGGGCGGTCCGCGTTCCTGGACGGCGGGCTGCAGATGTACCGTCTGAAGCCCGAGACAGGCGAGGTGATTTCGCATGCCACATTCGACGGCAAAACGGACGACGGCCGGGTCCTGACGGGCGCCGAGGAAAAGCGGCTCGTTGGATTGCCGGATGTCCTTTCTGCGTCCGGCGACTGCGTATTTATGCGAGCCGGGGTCTTCAAGCTTGATGGCAACAAAATCACGAGAAAGCTGCTGCCGGGTAACAAAGTGGTTCGCTACTCACGCGGCCCCAAGCCGCAGGAGCGCATGCAGGGAGAGGCCCTACCTCACCTGTTTTCGTCCTACGGGTTCCTGGATGATTCCTGGTTCCACCGTTCCTATTGGGTATACGGCGAGTTGTGCACTCACAGGCACAGTTATGCAGGCACCGGAAAAGGCAGGCCCGCCGGGCGCATCCTGGTCTGCGACGACCAGAACGTCTACGGCTTCGGCCGGCAGAAGAAGTATTTCAACTGGACCACACCGATGGAATACCGCCTGTTTGCCGAACCCAAGAAAGGTCCGGTCGTCAAGGGCGTCAACAAGGCGCTTTGGGAGACGAACGTCCCGGTCCTGACCCGCGGCCTGGTGCTGGCGGGAGACACCCTGTTTGCCGCCGGTGCACCCGACGTATTGGACGAGACGATGCCAAGCATCCGCGGCAAGGCCCCGGAGACGCTCAAGGCTATTGAAGAGCAAGAGGCGGCGCTGGCCGGAGAACGCGGCGGCGTCCTGATGGCAGTCTCGAAGACGGATGGAGAAGTCAAGTATCGCTGTGATCTCGACGCGCCCCCCGTCTTCGATGGACTGATCGCCGCCAATGGTCGGCTCTACGTGGCCTTGAAAGACGGCACCGTGCAGTGTTGGTAAGGGCTAATCGACATACTTGCGGAAAATTGCATCGCCATGTCCCTGAACATGGTCTCTGATCAATTGGCGATGCTCGGCGATGACCTCTGCATACTTCGCGTCGACGGCCAGATTCTTCATCTCGCCGGGATCGTTCGCCATGTCAATTAACATGTCGCGAGGCGTCCCCTGCTTGTACAGGTTGTATTTGTAGCGGGCCGTCCTGACCATTCTCCCTCGCCCGTTTTCGGAATAGACCGCTTTTCGCCAGTTGGGCACCGGTCTTCCCAACGCCAGAGATCTGATGCTTTCACCCGCTAACCCGGTTGGTATATCCACGCCAGCGAAATCGCAAATGGTGGGAATGAGATCCAAGGACGAAGAGATCAGGTGCTCGCGATCCACTCCGCTTTGCACGCCAGGTCCGGCGATGATAAAGGGTACGCGTGCCGACTCGTCGTAGAAATAGCTTTTGTGCACGCGTTTGTGAGCACCGTCCATATCGCCGTGATCGCTCGTGAATATCACGATAGTGTTCTTGTCCAAACCGGTTTCCTGCAAAGCCTTGAGCACGACATCGATTTGTCGGTCGACATCTTCGGTCAGGCGGTGATAGATCCAGTGATGCATGCGCCAATCGTCTTCCGTCCATTCCTGACGCACATAGTCCGGCATGTAGTAATAGACGTGACGTGCCTGCTTTTCGCCTGGGGGTGGTCGTCTCGTCGGTCTTACGGTAATTGCCTGCGGCTCGTCTTCTGTGATCCCATGATTCTCGATCAATGGTGGACAGAGTTCGTCGAAGTTGCCTTGCCTTTTCGCCTGTTCGGCCAGACGAACTGCTTGGGCAATCTTCTCGCGTTCGACTCTGGCACCTGGTGCAAACGGCGGTAGCTCATATCGCTTTATGGTGGCGTCGATTTCCACGTAGCAGATGTCATGAGGATTGATGAAGGAAGCCACCAACAGAAACGGTTTCGTATGCTCCTGACGCAAAAAGTCGACACACGCATCGGCAAGTTCTTCGCGGTCGTTGCGTGTAAGATTGTCGAAACCGCAGGTGCCGCGGTTGAGGCCCCTGGCCCAGTGCGTCTTGCCGCCAAAGACCGTATCGTAGCCTGCTTGTCGCAACAGTCTCCCCATCGTGTGCTGCAAGACCGATTCAGGGATACGGGCAGACTGAGCGTCGCCGTTCGACTCGAAACCAAGCGTGCTGGGAAAAAGACCGGTCATCATCGAAGTGCGTGAAGGCACGCAAACCGGATTGGGACTGTAGGCCAATTCAAAACGCATCCCCGATCGAGCCAGACGGTCCATGGCCGGCGTTTGTAGCCAGCGATTTCCCGTGCAACTCATCATGCCCGCATGCTGCTGGTCGGTCATGATGAACAAGATGTTGGGTGGATTCTCAGCGTGGCTTTTCGTCCCACAGCACATTGCGAGCACAAGCCCAACCCAAATTGATCTCTGGACGAAGTGTCTGGGACGATCAGAGTTTTGTCGTGCCACGATACTCTCCTTCTGAATCAACGATCCTCTGTTTTCGGGGCGAACGTTTTTCCGGTGGCCGCCCATTCGACCCCTCGCAGGAGAAGTTGCTGGAAGCCCTCGTTTTCCATGATCTTCGCATCGTGCCCCAGCAACGTCGCGAAACAGCGTCCTTGGCCGTAGTGAGCAATCACCACTGATGGTTCCCACTGGCCGGTACCCCTGGCTTCGCCTTGTTTGTCGGAATAGGCCGACGCCAAGATGGTCGCCCCGTCGACGAGCCCCGGTTTGTTCCAGAGTTCGTCACGGATCGTGAATTCGTCCAGGCCTGCCGTGATGGCGTGATCGCGCGGGTCGATGCGCACCTTGAATTCATGCTGACGACCGTGCCCCGTGGTGCCCAGATTCCAGTACACCAATGCGACCTTGCGGTACTCCGGCCAGCCTTCATAGAACGAACTACCGCCGGCGTGAATCGTGACGTGTGCCTTGCCTTGGCGGACGAAGTCGAGATACGCGCTGCGCACTTCGTCGGTCCATTCTGCTTCGGCTTGCTTCGAACCTCCGCCCCAACTGTTCCAATTGCTGAGGATCACGTCGTAGTTCCGAAGGTTGTCGCGGGTCAGGCCCTCCGGCGGAACCGTCGTGTCGACGGCAAACTTGCCGGTAGCTTCCAGCAGCTTCTGCAGCTTGGGCGTGGTCTCTTTCCAGTTGTGATTGTTTCGCCCTGTCAGAATCAGGACGCGGATCGCGGGCGCCGGGTCCTCGGCGCCGGCAGGATTCGCAATTAACAAAAGGGCCACGGTCGTCAGAACGATCGCTCTCGTCATCGGTATTCCTCGATTCATGAGTCTTGCCTGGTTCACTATCTCCTTCAACTTCTGATCTGGTTTGACATTACTTCCTCGCACCAAGTAGATAGCGTTGTCAGCGCGTCTGTTTCAAGCGTCCGATTATACTCGAAGATGCCTGCTTGGTTCGCCCCGTCACCTGTCCAAACGTAGATTCGGCGGATCCCGGCTTTCTCGTCCACTACGCCGCCAACTGGCCAGGTCCGAGCCAACCAGCCTATTTACTGTCAGCCATCGGATTCCTGTCCATGCAGGGCACGTCAAACTGGCAGATGCCGCATCCAATCGCGTAATCTTCCATGTTGAAATACCAAACGTGTCGATTTACGGGTTTGAGAAACGGCGTTAGCTCTTCGCGTATCGTGGCCGATACCTTTCGCCGAGTAAACTCGCATAAGACCTTGCTGTGCGAATCCTTCGTCAATGCACGCCCGGGGCATCTGGCGGCACATTTGGCGCATCCGCCTGTTGCGAAATGCAGGCAGTTCGCAAAAGGATCGTCATTAACGCGAGGTGTAACTTCGAGAGGGGCATCGGTTATGAAAGAGGCCAGCCTAACATTGCAGCCGTGTTCGGTTATCAGATGCTCGGCCAAGCCAAAGGTCCCAAGCCCTGCCGCGAATGCATAGTGGCGTTCCGACCATACTGATACCAAATGCGGTTTCGAAAACGTGAGTAAGATCGAATGAAATCGGCTCTTTTGAGGAGCCATGATCCGATATCCGCTATCGATGAAAAACTGCCCCATCTTCTCGTACACCTCCGTATGAAAGACGTGGGCGCAGTTGAGAGCGAGACCAGTAAGAGGGGTACGTTTTGTAGATCTACTGCCGTCCTCCAGAATACTCCGCGTGTAAGGGAATACGATCGAAAGAACCTTAAGCCTGGCAGCAAGTTCAGCGAGATCGCTCCACGTCCCAGCGTCTGGTTGCGGACTGCCAATCGGCAGATCGTCTTGGCCACTGCGTTTGGAGCTTGCACTCTTCGACCACATCTCAGCGGGGGTCAGGTGAGTTGGAGTGACGACCTTCTTGAATTTTGCGAATATTGGATCGTTCCCGGCGGATACTCCAATAACTGGTTCCTTGAAGAGACGGTGCCCACCATATTCTACCGGCAGACGATTAAGTTCACTTGAATCCAACAGATCCTTGAGGAACCGAGACACGTCTGCATTTATGGCCATCTTTCCACGCCAGTTCTAGCGGCCTGTTTCAGTGTCCACGACTTCGCGAGGTAGCAACAGATCCTTGGCGCTCGGCGCCAGGTGCGGCGGAACCGTCATCAGCATTCGGCTTCCGAGGCAGTTCTCGAATTTCCAGAGCGTTCCATCCTGCCCGTCGGGCACGGCGACGCTGAAGTAGTCGGCCTTCTCCATGTCGTCGAACGACAGCACTTCTTTGCCTTCCCCGTCCAGCAGTTTTCCGCCAGTTGCGGTTGTGAAGCCCGCCACCTTGACCGTGCCTTTCGGTACGTAGAAGAAGAGGTTCCAGCGTCCCTGCAAACGCATTGGGTCATCAATTGTCGAACGGATCGTGAATGGCAGGTCATCGGGCAAGATGACTCGGGTCATATCGCTGCCGTCCGTCCATTCCACGGTGTGCAAGCCGTCGTAGCGTGAGGTCAGCGTGACCGTGTGCTCCTTGCCGTCGGGAGGCACACTGGCGTCGCGCGCTACCGGCTCGAGCGTCGCTTCCTTGGCCGCATGGAGCGTGAACTTCACATTGCCTCGGTCGCGATAGTGGGCGATCAGGCCGCCGGTTACCGTCAGCTCCAGCTTTCTCCGTCCCTCGGGCAGCCAGGTGTGGACCTTCTGCAGACCGCGGAATGTATTGGGACGCTTGCCCGGCCCCGTCTCGGGCAATCCAATGGCCACGGCCGGTACAAGGTCATCGCTGTATTTCACGGGCACAAAATCGAGTTCCGTTGGTTCGTTGGCTTGGATCCCAGACGCCAGGATGCCGGCGATCTCCTTCTCGTCGAAGGGCTGGCCGCTCTTCCAGGGATTCGCGTTTTCGGGCACGCTCCACGCCGCCTCTTCCGGCATCGAGACGGATTTGTCTCGAAAGCGGTCCCTATGGCAGATGGCAACGGTGAAGAGCATCATACGGTCCTTCATTCGGTAGACATGCCGCCAGACGTTTTCGAACCCCTTCTGGCGCTGATCGCCCTGGGCCGTTCGGTAAGCATAGTAGAGTTCGAGATAGCGTGTGTAGAGAACGAGATCGTCCACACGCCTGTGAACGGCCGGATCGTCGGTTGCCCGTCGCGCCTGGTCCAGATGGCGGTACAGCCGCGCGACCAAATCCTCGTTCGAGCGTACCAATTTGTCGCGGTTCAAGAGGGTATAGAAACCGCGCATCGGGTCCCTGGCCGTGCCAAAGGCGTTGAGCAAGAAGTCCTCGACCAGCGCGTCAATCCGCTCCGCGGCGTCGATGTCCCACAGCAGGCGCGGCGTCAGCCAGTAGCCCAAACCGTTGGAGCCCCAACTGTCCCCGTTTTCCGAGTTCATGAAGCGAGCGCCCTCGTTGTAGTAGGCGGGGATGTTAACTCGCAGATACTCGACATCGCCTCCGCGCGCCTTGCGAGGCAGATCGTGGCTCCAGGGGAACACATCGTGATAGTCGCGAATGCCGAGAGTCGCTCCGCTCGCGCTCCAGCCCTCGATCAACTCGTCAAACGTGTAGCCCCCGCGGATGAAGCTCGTTGCCACGCTGACGACGACGTTTCGTTGCACGTCAATGGTGGGCGGCGGGCTGTGCTGATTGTAGGCGTACATGCCCACGTACTTCGGTCCCAGTCCGAGGCGGTTGATGGCCTTGGCCACATCATTGGCGAGCGTCAGCGCACGGTCGCTGATCGTGCCAACGGCCGCGCAATCGGCACACTCGCACCAATTGCCGCCGTCGGACGGATCCGCCGAGATACTGTCAAGTTCGGGGTTGGCCTGAATCTGCCGCACCGAATTGTCGACCACCAACTGACGCAAATCGGAATTGCCAATACAGAACTTGATGTTCCCGCCACCATCGATCTGACCCGCCAGACGACGCTCGCCGTCGACCAAACCGTAGTAGCCGGGGTTGGCGGCAAAACTCTCGCGATTGGCCCGAATGACCGCGCCGTACGAATGCCCCGTACTCAGCGAAAAGGACGACTCGACTCGGTTGCGCAAACGCCAGCGTTGCCACAGCTCGCGATTGGACCATGGAGCCCCGCGCGGCGCCATGCGTGTGACGAAGTCGGGTCGCTCCATCGCCTCGACCGTCAGTCGCAAATCTGCACAATTCGGAACGACCTCCCACGTGTCGGTGAGGAAATAGAGCCGGTACCCGAGCCTGTGCAGGAAATCCCAGACAGCCAGGTGCACGGCCAATTCGCCGGTGCCAAGCACATACGCGCCCTTTGAATGCGTTCGAAGAAAGTAATCGTCTCGCCGGAATGGATCTTCCGGCTTGAAAACACCGTCGTGCCGAAGCGTGGGGAAGTCCGTGTAGACCCCAACCGCGATGCCGCTCGTGCCGTCGCCGGAGCGCACCTCAAACTCAGCCCCGCTGATTCGGCTCAAGTAGGCGGCCAGGTCCTCAGCGGCCCGCCGAGTCCCCTCCGAAGCATCGGCCCCGACCACCACCGCCTGAAGCGCCTTGCCCTCTGCTGCAAGCCGCAGTTCCACAGGCGCTGCCGGAACGGATACTGCCGCCAGCAGAACCACGATCAGTGCCATCGCAAAAAGTACGGTTCTCATTTCATTGATCTCCAAAGTGTCTTTTGGTGGTCTACATTCTACATGCTAAGCGCTCCTGCTGTCTATTTACGGCCAACCGCATAGCGAAATCGAGCCGGTCGGCTTGTGTAGGGTGATACTATGAAAGAGGAGGCCGAGGCGACGTTTCCGGAGTGCTAAGCGAGTCGTGTCTTATGCGGGCCTGGATCCAGGTTGCCGAAGTAGTGTCAACACGAAATACGAGTTGCACATTACCAAGGAGGGCTCTCGTCTGCTTCGCTGGGCTTTGATCGAGGCGGCTTGGCGACTTCGTAGCCGACCCGCGTTAGGGTGAATGGTGGCATTCTTTGAATTTCCTATACTAGGTATCCGCAGGAAGCAGAATCCTGAATAGATGGTTGAGCCAAACGTCCAACACGATGTAAATCGTTGAAGCGACCGGCTCGTGGGCGCGACGTTTCTCGGTCAGCAGAAAACGGTCACGCCGTCGTCGATAAGTCTTCGCGGGCCCACCCTACGAAGATGCGCGCTCGGCGCGCGGACAGAGTCAAATAGACGGGAAACCACGCACTACATGGAGAAGCATCATGAGCGGAATGATCACTCGACGCGACTTGTTAAAGCACTCACTTTCGGCAGCGGCTGCGACTGCGGCGGGGCCGCTGATCGTTCACGCCGACGATTCGACGTCTGCGGCGGAGTACCCGCCGCAGCGTTCAATCACTCGCGGCCCAAAACATCACTGGTTTGCCTACTACGACAAGTTGGAGTTTGATCCCAGCGGTCGATACTGCCTGGGCATGGAGGTGGACTTCGAGCACCGCAGTCCTCGACCCGACGACGTGATCAAGATCGGCATGGTCGACCTGAAAGACGGCGACAAGTGGATCGAGTTGGGCGAATCGCGGGCGTGGTGCTGGCAGCAAGGCTGCATGCTGCAGTGGCGGCCTGGGTCGAAGTCCGATGTCCTTTGGAACGACCGACAGGGCGACCGCTACGCATGTCACATCCTCGACGTGTTCACTCGCAAGAAGCGGACCATCCCGCATGCCGTCTACACGGTCAGCCCGTGCGGCAAGTGGGCCGTCTCGCCCGATTTCCGCCGCGTTCAGGACATGCGGCCCGGCTACGGCTATCCCGGCCTGCCCGATCCCAACGGCGAAGTGCTCGCCCCAGCCGACTCGGGCATCTTCCACATTGATCTCGATACGGGCGAATCCAAGCTGGTTATTTCACTGGCCGACATGCTTGAGATCCCCATGCCGGGCGTGGAATTGCCCAAAGCCAAGAGCTACTTCAACCACCTGCTGATCAGCCCTGACGGCAGCCGCTTCGAGTTCCTGCACCGCTGGGGATTTCCCAACTGGCGAGGTGCCACGCGCATGCTGACGGCCGCGCCAGACGGCTCCGACATCCGCATGGTCGATCCTCATGGCAAGACGTCGCACTTCATCTGGCGCGACCCGCACCACATCCTTGCGTGGGCGTGGCATCCATCGCACGGCAGTGCCTTCTACCTATTCGAGGACAAGACGGGCGGAACGGTGGAAGTCGTCGGCAAGGGCGTGATGACGGTCAACGGCCACTGCACCTACCTGCCGGGCAACGAGTGGATCTTGAACGACACCTACCCGCGCGGCAAGAACCGAGAGCAGAGCCCGTACCTCTACCACGTCGAGACCGGCAAGCGGGTGTGGTTGGGGCATTTCCATCTTCCGCCCGAATATCGCGGCGAATGGCGTTGCGACACTCACCCCCGTTTCAGCCCGGACGGCCGGACAGTCGTCATCGACACACCTCACACGGGCCAAGGCCGACAGTTGCATCTGATCGATATTAGCCGAATCGTCGGCTGACGCAGGATTCAAGATTGGCGGCTCCAAAGCGAATATCAAGCATTTGGCCAGTGAAACACGGGAGAGAACGCACAATGCAGAGTCATGAAGTGGACTATGAAATCTTCGGTTCGGAAATGCAAATTGTCGAGGTGGAACTGGATCCGGGCGAAACGGTGATCGCCGAGGCTGGTGCCATGAACTACATGGAGGAGGGCATTGAATTCGAAGCCAAGATGGGTGATGGGGCCGAGCCGAGTCAGGGCCTGATGGGAAAGCTGCTCAGCGCCGGCAAACGCGTACTGACCGGCGAATCGATCTTTCTGACGCATTTCAGCAATCACGGCGCTGGCAAGAAGCGTGTTGCCTTCGCGGCACCTTACCCAGGCAAGATCTTGCCGATAGATCTGGCCAAGTTGGGCAGCAACCTCATTTGCCAAAAAGATGCCTTCTTGTGTGCGGCCCTGGGCACAAAAGTCGGCATTGCCTTTCAAAAGAAACTTGGTGCAGGGTTCTTCGGCGGCGAGGGATTCATTCTGCAGAAGCTCGACGGCGACGGCATGGCTTTCCTACATGCGGGTGGCCACGTCGTCACAAAGAAACTCGAAGGCGAAACGCTTCGGGTCGATACAGGGTGTTTGGTGGCCTTCACTTCGGGCATCGACTACGACATCCAGCGAGCGGGCAACCTGAAGTCGATGTTCTTCGGCGGCGAAGGTTTCTTCTTGGCCAAACTCAGCGGCCACGGAACCGTGCTGCTGCAAAGCCTGCCGTTCTCGCGCCTGGCCGATCGCGTCCTGGCACACGCACCGTCGGCCGGCGGTTCGAAAAAAGGCGAAGGTTCCCTGCTCGGCGGTATAGCGACGATGTTCGAAGACTAGTACCTTGCGACTCTTGATTTTGTAGGTTGGCCCTCCGAGGCCGACCCGGATTGGACGGCTTTGGAAAGCCATCCTACGGTTCGTGCTCAAGCGCAAACAAAAAACCCGTTCAGGTCGGCCTGGCCTGAACGGGTTTTCGTTTATCAATCTGGTAGCTTGTCGAGCGGTTGCTCGACCGATCTCTTTGTCATCTTGAGGACTGTGTCCACGATTAATCCGGCGATGTTGCCACCGACGGACCAATTATCCTTAGAAAGGAGGTGATCCAGCCGCAGGTTCCCCTACGGCTACCTTGTTA
>JACKQG010000882.1_pt1 | contig 42348 bp, 48 predicted proteins | sample 8237621 | NCBI WGS metagenome assembly JACKQG01 (sample SAMN15677084, study PRJNA649215) | marine metagenome | biome: marine; feature: Black Sea; material: saline water; isolation source: suspended particulate matter (SPM) from the Black Sea western gyre | collected 2013-06-09/2013-06-10 | depth... | reverse complement strand
TTTTATATGGCTCCCCCGACAAGACTCGAACTTGTGACCCAAGGATTAACAGTCCTTTGCTCTACCAACTGAGCTACAGGGGAATAGTGGCGCAGATGGTACATTTACCGCTCGATTTGGTCAACAGAAACTGTTGGATTTAGTCCGTTTTTTACTATTCACCAAGGGCGTTGGTAATACGCTCTAATGCAGTTTTCAGGTTTTCCATGCTGGTGGCAAATGAGAGCCGGATATATCCCTCGGCACCAAATGCTGCGCCAGGCACAACAGCAACCTCGGCCTCACTCAGTAGCATCTCTGATAATTCTGTATCGTTGGAGATATCATCCATACGGTTAATAACTCCCTCTACATTGGCAAATGCATAGAAGGCTCCTTGTGATAGCAGGCAGTGGACGCCAGGAATATTGTTCAGGCTCTCGACCACAAAGTGGTTACGCTCACGAAATGACTCATTCATGATGTCTATACATTCACGGTCCCCATTCAGGGCGGTCTCAGCAGCGACCTGTGCGATTGATGTGGGGTTTGATGTGCTTTGTGACTGAACCTTTTTCATTGCACCAATCAGTTTTGGCGGGCCGCCGGCATATCCTATTCTCCATCCAGTCATGGAGTACCCTTTGGAGACCCCGTTCATCATGACTGTACGGTCATAGAGGTTGGGATTTGCCATCAACAGGTTGCTGAAAGGAATATCCCCCAGAAGGATATGTTCATAGATGTCATCAGTCGCAACAATTACGTGGGGGTGATGTTCTAGTACCTCACCCAGTGCAGCCAGTTCATCTGCCGTATACATGACGCTGGTTGGGTTGGATGGGGTGTTGTGGACAAAAAGTTTGGTATTCGGGGTGATTGCGGCCTCTAGCTGCTCAGGGGTAATCTTGAACTCCTGCTCAATTCCAGCAGAGACAATTACAGGAGTAGCATCTGCAAGCATCACTATATCTGGATATGAGACCCAGTATGGGGCAGGAATGATTACCTCATCACCAGGATTAAGCAGGGCCTGGCATAGATTGTAGAAAACCTGTTTGCCTCCAGTGCTCACCATAACCTGATTCATCTCATACCCAACGCCATTCTCTCTTTTGAATTTGTTGATTACGGCCTGTTTCAGAGAGGGGGTGCCATCGACCGCTGTATATTTGGTAAAGCCATCTGTAATTGCATCTTTAGCAGACGATTTAATATGGTCTGGGGTGTCAAAGTCAGGCTCACCTGCCCCCAGCCCAATAATATCCTTGCCCTCACTTCGCAGCCTTGCAGCCAGTGCTGTAACAGCAAGTGTAGGGGATGGTTTTACGCGTTGTACTCGATCAGAAAGCGGTATGTCATGCAGAGAGCTCAAGGCAGATTCTCCAGAAAATAAATTGGTAAAAAAGGTGGTTTAACTAATGGACGATACTATACTTCAACGCCCTCTATTCTGCACAGTTACAATAAAGCAATGAGTGAACGTCCTCTACAGCTTGTCTCCACATTCAAACCATCCGGTGATCAACCCGCTGCAATCAAGGCGTTGGTGGAAGGGCTGAATGACGGGTTGGCGCATCAGGTTCTATTGGGGGTAACAGGTTCAGGCAAGACATATACCATTGCCAATGTAATTGAGCAGACACAGCGCCCAACCGTTTTAATGGCCCCAAACAAGACCCTGGCTGCACAGTTGTATGGAGAGATGAAGGAGTTTTTCCCCAACAATTCGGTTGAGTATTTCGTCTCCTATTATGACTACTATCAACCGGAGGCCTATGTTCCGACCACTGATACCTTTATTGAGAAGGATGCATCAATCAATGAGCATATTGAGCAGATGCGCCTCTCTGCCACCAAGTCACTGCTGGAGAGAGATGACTCCATAATAGTTGCAACAGTTTCTGCAATTTATGGCCTGGGTGATCCAAAACTCTATCTGGGAATGGTGCTCCATCTGTCACGCGGGGAGCTGGTTGATCGCCACTCTATCCTGCGTCGTCTTGCTGAGTTGCAGTACACACGTAATGATGTCGAATTGCGACGCGGCACCTTTAGGGTGAGAGGGGAGATTATTGATATCTTTCCGGCAGACTCCGAGAGGGAGGCCATAAGGCTGGAGCTGTTCGACGAGGAGCTGGAGGGGATATCACGTTTTGATCCCCTGACAGGAGAGGTTCTTCATAAACTACCAAGAGTTACGATCTATCCAAAGAGCCATTACGTTACACCCCGTCAAACAATTCTTGATGCTATTGAAAAGATAAAGGTAGAGCTAAAAGAGCGTCTTGCTCAGTTGCGTGACCTTAACAAGCTGGTTGAGGCACAGAGACTGGAGCAGCGGGTAAAATATGATATTGAGATGATGCTGGAGCTGGGATACTGCTCCGGTATCGAGAACTACTCCAGGTATCTGTCTGGTCGAAATCCGGGTGAATCTCCGCCAACCCTGATGGATTACCTGCCAGATAACGCCCTGCTGGTTGCGGATGAGAGCCATGTAACTATTCCGCAGATTGGTGGCATGTACCGTGGTGACAGATCAAGAAAAGAGACTCTGGTGGAACATGGGTTCCGGCTACCGTCGGCGCTAGATAATCGCCCACTAAAATTTGATGAGTTTGAGTTGCTGGCCCCACAGATTATTCATGTCTCGGCAACCCCGGGGCAGTACGAGCTGGAGCATGCTGGGGATGATATTGTTGAGCAGGTGGTGCGCCCCACAGGGCTGCTCGATCCAGAGGTTGAGGTGCGTCCGGCAACCACTCAGGTGGATGATCTTTTGAGCGAAATCCGCAAACGTGTTGCTGTTGGTGAGAGAGTGTTGGTAACTACTTTGACCAAGCGTATGGCAGAGGATTTGACAGATTATCTTGCGGAACATCAGGTGGCAGTACGGTATCTCCACTCAGATATCGAGACAGTGGAGCGCGTCGAGATTATCCGTGACTTGCGACTTGGTGAGTTTGATGTGTTGGTGGGGATTAACCTGCTGCGTGAGGGGTTGGATATGCCAGAGGTATCTCTGGTAGCTATTCTTGATGCTGACAAGGAGGGTTTTCTCCGTTCCGACAGATCACTGATACAGACCATTGGCCGTGCTGCAAGAAACATAAATGGCAAGGCAATTCTCTATGGGGAGAAGATGACAGGGTCAATGCAGAGGGCAATTGAGGAGACAGAGAGGAGACGACAGAAGCAGCGACAGTATAATGAAGAGCATAACATTACGCCTCAAACCATCCGCAAGGCTGTCTCCAATATTCTTGAGACCTCACCAGGCTCCCTCAAGGGCAGGAGAGGTGGGAGAAAAGTTGCAGAAGAGTCCGCAGTCTATGGTGGAGATGATCCCAAGCTAATACAGAGAGAGATCGACCGACTTGAGAAAGAGATGTATCAACATGCCAGAAACCTGGAGTTTGAGGAGGCCGCAACGGTGCGCGATCAGGTGGAGAGACTAAATAACAGACTTCTTAAGCTTGTTCAGTAGATAGCAGCTCAAACAACCGTATCAGCAGATTACTGATCTCATCATGAAATAACATCATGTCGGCCAGGAAAAAGAGCTCTGCATCTTCCTCATCCTTGGTCTCCTGGCGCATATTATCAATAAGCTCAAGTGGTCTTATCCTTTTGATGGTCAAGTCTTGATCCAGAATAAATGAGACACGATCATCCCAACTCATGGCCAGACGTACCACGTGACTCTGTGATTCAAGATGTTTGCGCACAGCACCCTGAGTAATATCGATATTTTTACAGCGGATTATTCCTCCATGCTCATCGTTTTCACGAATCTCACACTCATCATCCAGGGTGAAGCCTGCAGGGGCAGTATCATGGAAGAGCCACTGACTCATCGCTCCGGCAGGGGACAGCTCTGTATCGGGGTTGGTTATCTCCAGAGACCCCAGGGTTTCACGCAGCAGAACTGTTAGCTCCTCTGCACGGGAACGGCTGGCTGTATCTACCAGCAACCAACCATTGTCTGGGTCGATAATTGCGTATGTTGTACGAGATCTGGAAAAGGCACGGGGTAGCATCTCCACAGTAATTTCGTCACGTAGTCTCTGCTTCTCTCTATTTTTAACCTCACGCTCTTCTGTTGACTCAATCTGTTGAATTCGCTCATTTAGTGCTTCACGAACAACAGTAGCAGGGAGTATTTTCTCCCTCTTTTTTGCTGCAACAAGAATGGCACCATCAAGAGATAGAGTTAATGCATCACCGTCTGGTATGGGGGATCCCCACCCCAATGTCGACATCTCCAGTGCCCCACACTCCCGTGATACCTTCTTTGCGAGCTTCTCCTCCAGGGACTCTACGGATACTCTAAATGGATTGCTTAGGTGGAAAAGAGTGACATTTTTAAACCACATGGGTGGCGATCTCCTGTAATGGTTGGGAATAGAGAGGCGCAAAAAAACCGACTGAGTGACTCAGTCGGTTTTGTTGAATAAAGTTTTTGTCGCTATTTATTCAGGAGCAGCTGGTGCTGGTGCGCGAGGTGCTGCTGGTGGAGCGTAGCGAGGTGCTGGCGCATAAGGTGCTGGACCGTAACCACCATATCCTGGAGCGTATCCAGGGTTTCCATAGCCGCCGTAGCCGTAACGATAGTAGTCATCGTCGTCATCATCATCCCACTCGTCCATCATCTCCTCCATCCAGTACATTGGAGTCCACTCAGGCCAGTCGTTATCGTCATCATAACCACCCCAGCCGTCATTGTTGCTGCCAAACCAACCGGCACTAGCTGTAGATGTGATAGCAATAGATGCTGCAGCAAGTGTTGAAAGTAGAATTTTCTTCATCATGAACCCCCAGGTAATTGTCAAAAAAGATACCCCCATTTTTATGGGATCTGGGAGTGGTGTCAAGTGTTCATTGAAAAGGATTTGAATAGACATCCACAAGATGTTAGCTTGTCTATTGTGCTCTCTTTTGTTGAGAAGCCTGAATCTAATAATAACGCCGTTAAGGAGCTTGGATATCTATGAAACAGTCAAAGAAACTCTCTGTTGTTACCCTGTTTGGAGTAGTCGCTTTTGTTGCTACTACCGCGAATGCATTTGATATGGGAGATATGAGAGGACCTATGAAAGGGGACAATTGGGGTGGTATGCCAGATGGTCCAAGCAGTATGAATATGGATGGGCCAAGCTCGTGGGGTATGCCAAACAATATGAATATGGGTAACCCTGGTGGTGGATGGGGTGGTCCTGGGGGCTGGGGCAGTGGCCCAAGTGGTTGGGGGAACCCTTGGGGAGGCGGAAATCGCGGTGGTAACTGGGGGGGAATGCCCTGGGGTGGAAACCGTGGTGGTAACTGGGGAGGAGTTCCCTGGGGCGGCAATCGTGGCGGTAACTGGGGAGGGATGCCCTGGGGCGGCAATCGCGGTGGTAACTGGGGAGGAATGCCTTCTTGGGGTGGAAACTCATCACCGATGGGGGGATGGGGCGGTCCACAAGGTTGGGGGGGTAGACCAGCAGAGCGACACTCTTTTGAAGATATTAAGCCGTTGCCACCTCTGAAAGATTTACCATCTTTGGACGAACGTTTTCCGTCAAGAAAGAGGGCAGAGGAGAGCGCACCAGCAGAGTCAGTTGAGTGATAAGCTAAATCAGGATAAAAAAAACCACCCCGAGAGGGGTGGTTAAATTGAAAGGGCAAAACCTTTCACTACCAAAGGAGTTACATCAGAAACTAAGTCATGATGTGATTTACAATTTACACGTATATCCTCTCATCCACAATTGATATCTTCTGCTGGATTGATCTGCGTCAAAAATACCCCAAATTGGTTACTGTTAGGTCACAGATAACTACGCATCTGTCCAACCAGCACCCCCTGAATCTCAACCTGATCTGGACGGTAGGTGAATGGTTCCATGGTTGAATTGGCTGGATGGAGAATTACCTGTTCTGGGTGTTGTTCGATTGTTTTCAGTGTGGCCTCCTCACCATCAATTAGTGCAACAACAACATCCCCATTTCTTGCGCTGCTGCGTTTTTCGATAATTACGTGGTCTCCCTCCAGAATTCCAGCATCAATCATCGACTCCCCCTTGACCTGAAGAACAAAACACTCATTTCCTGTGCGCAACTGTTCAGGGACCTCAATTCTCTCTACATCCTCAATGGCCTCAATCGGAAGACCAGCGGCGATACGCCCAACAAATGGAAGCTCATTTTCACTGTGATCATCCTGTTGCGGGGTCAATCTTATGCCTCTATGAAGACCCTCAAGTGGCTCTACCAGGTTAACGTCAATCAGTGCGTGAATATGTTTGTGGAGTGACCCTCTGGATTTAAGTCCAAGGTGGTGACAGAGTTGATCCAGACTGGGAGGATTGTCACGAAATTCATCCTGATGTTCATGCAGGTATTCGTAGATCTCGCGCTGTTTTCTGGTAATGGGTGGCAGTTCCATCATGGTTCTCCGCTATTTTTTATCTAAACTATTAGTTGCGTTCTCTTTATGTTCTGTTAGTATACATGGAAAACAAATAAAGAACAATAGTAAGGGAGCCTCTGAAAAAGCTTAATGGGATGGGGGTTTGGGGGAAGGGCTCTATAGGTGTTGTTGTAACATACTGAACCATAACCCTTCCCCCATAGAATAACTTGTAAAGGAGATCTGATTGGGTCACGAAGTGACTTAATCAGAGCTTTCTAAGCAACAAAGAGGAGATTGTTATGAGCGCAAGTCTGCATCTGTTAACCCCAAAGGGAGCTCGTCCTCTCTGGAGTGGAAATTTTGAGTCGGAAGAGTTTATTGCAGAGCCCCTGGTAGAGATTCCACTACTGGGAAAGATTACAGCTGGACTACCAATAGAGGCGGTAGAAGACCAGCAGATGATCTCGGTACCACAGAATATGGTGCGCAAGGATACCTATGCGCTCCGTGTGGTTGGAGAGTCGATGGTTGAAGATAATATTCAGGATGGAGATGTTATTGTAGTTGAGCGTCAGGAGAGCGCAGCCAATGGTCAGTCGGTTGTGGCGATGATAAACAATGAAGAGGTAACCCTGAAAAAACTATATATAGAGAAAGATGGGGTGCGACTACAGCCGGCCAACTCCACAATGGCACCAATATTTCTGCGTAATGAGGATGTTAAAATTCTTGGGATTGTCTCCGCAGTTATCCGTATTCCATAGGGGGTAAACTGTAGTGTCCGAACTGGTTTTTCAAATATTTCTGGACAGCTCCTTAGAGAAGCCACAAAAGGATTGCGTAACGTGCCGCCTTGCCAATACCGATAAAGATGGCAACAGAGATAAAAGGCAACCTAAACCATCCTGCTGCCAGGCAGAGTCCATCACCAATCACTGGTAGCCACGACAGGAGGAGAACAGGTGCCCCATGCTGTTTGATCCAGTGGAGTGATTTTGGATTAACCTTCTGCTTCAGTCTGTCAGAGTTCCACTTTTTTGCGACAAGCCATCCAATGCCCCAGGTAGAGATGCCGCCAATTGTGTTGCCGACAGTAGCAACCCATAACAGGGTGAAATCTGTATGGGTTGAATTTTGATCGAGCAGAAGCAAAACAGCCTCTGAGCTACCTGGCAACAGGGTGGAAGAGAGCAGTGCAGAGAGAAACAGCCCCCCCAGAGTTATCGAATCGGTCAATATTGGAGGTTTTTCAGATATGCCCTAATGGCGACTGAACAGAGTGACCTTGCCGTCATTATCAAACGTCACAACTGAATAAGGATCTTTTCTGTCGCCCATCTCCATACCTGGAGATCCAACCGGCATACCGGGAGCAGAGATCCCGAGAATTGCAGGACGTTCGGTTAGCATTCGTTTTACATCATCAGCAGGAACATGGCCTTCAATAACATATCCATCAACCATTGCAGTGTGGCAGCTGCTCAGACGTTGAGGGACTCCAGCCTCTTTTTTAATGGGGGCTACATCATTGGTATTGTGAACATTTACCTCAAAGCCATTCTCCCGCATATGAGTTACCCAGTCCTTGCAGCAACCGCAGGTGGGTGATTTGTAAACTTCGACAATAGGGGCTGCGGTGGCTGTCTCTGTGCCTGCACCAATCCAGGCAACAAAAGCTACTGTTGCTGACAGTGTTATAGCAGCAATAATTTTTATGTTTCGATTCATCCTGATCTCCTCCTTGAGTTGAGTTATATTGGAACCAATGTCCTGTTAGAGTGTCTTCCTTTAATACAGTTTCATGTAGATACTAACGTTAATCTTTTGTCCAAAGGAGAGTTTTGATGAGAAAAGTTGTTTTTTTGTTATCGACAGTTGTCGTTGCCACTATTGCAGGTAACGCCCAGGCTGATAACAGGGAGATGGTGCAGATGCCGGAGATGATGCAGGAGCATATGATGGGTAACATGCGGGACCATGTGTTGGCTATCCATGAGATTTTGACTGCGCTCTCCAAAGACGAGCTGGACAAGGCCTCATCTATTGCAGAGGAGCGCCTGGGTATGAGTTCACTGAGTCTGCATGGTGCGGGACATATGGCAAAATTTATGCCGCAGCAGATGGGGGCAATTGGAACTGGCATGCACAGGGCCGCAAGCCGATTTGCTCGCACTGCCGAAGAGGGAGATCGCCTGGCCGCTTATGATTCATTGAATCAGGTAACCGCAGCGTGTGTCGCTTGCCATGCTGGATATCGCATCAGGTAAGATGCGCAAATAACATTAAATAAACCAAATAATCACTTGATATATAAATGAAATAGGATAATAAAATGCAGACAGTAACTGTGGCTAATGTAATGTGTGGTGGATGTGCCAACACTATCGAGACCAGCCTCTCGGAGATGGATGGAGTCGACTATGTGAAGGTCAACGTAGAAGATAAGACGGTAACCCTTGGTTTGGATGAGGGTGTGATGCAGTCAGTCACAGAGAAGCTGGCTGAGCTTGGATATCCCGTACAGTAACAGTGACAAAATCTGGCCATCTGCTGGTTGTTGATGATGATCCAGAGATCCGTCGTCTGCTTAGAGAGTATCTGGAGAGGGCAGGCTATCGTCTCTCGACCGCTGCGGGCGGCAGGGAGATGTTCTCTGCTCTTGAACAGGCCCCGATTGATCTGATTATTCTGGACCTCATGATGCCCGGAGATGATGGTCTGGAGCTGCTCAGAAAGCTGCGTGGCCACTCAAATATTCCGGTGGTTATGTTGACCGCCATGGGGGAGGAGACTGACCGAATTCTTGGACTGGAGATGGGGGCAGATGACTATATCTCCAAGCCGTTCAACCCCAGGGAGCTGCTGGCCAGGATCAAGAGTGTACTTCGCCGTAGCTCCAGCTTGCCGGAGGCCCCCCTGCAGGATGAGGCGACAGAGGCTCTTTTTGCTGACTGGCATCTGAACCTCCAGCAACACCACCTGATATCCCCTGACGGAGTTGTTGTTCCGCTCAGTGGTGGCGAATTCCGTCTGCTGAAGGTCTTTATAGAGCATCCTGGACGAGTCTTGAGTCGGGACCAGCTGCTGGAGTTCAGTCAGGGCAGAGAGGCACAGCCATTTGATCGCAGCATTGATGTGCTGGTGGGGCGTCTCAGGAAAAGATTGAGAGAGGACCCCAAAAAGCCGGCAATCATTCATACCATGCGTGGAGAGGGGTACCGTTTTGTGCCCGAGATAACTTTTGCGTAGATTTCCATGAGATTGATACCTGAATCCTTGTACGGTCGTCTATTGGCAATTCTGCTGATTGGACTGATGGTGCCGCAGCTGCTCAGTGCACTGGTACATCTTTATGATCGAGACACCGTATTGCACCAGACCATGGGTGCAGGCAGTGCAGAGAGAATAGGCTCTATCGTGGAGTTGCTGGATCCGATGACTGATATAGAGCGCGAAAAAATGGTTGAAGCGCTAAATGGTTTCCCTTTGGAAGTGGTGTTGACCTCAAAATATATTAAATTTCATAAGCAGAAAGAGGTTGAGAATGAACAGCTATATCTGCTTTTTAAGGAGTATCTTCAGAAGAGTCTACCTCCAGGACATGAGGCTCATGTTGAGGTAGTTGAGACGGTAATTCCTGTTGCTGTTGGATATGAAGATATGAATGGGCCTCATACCGGGATGCGTGAAATGATGTCTCATCGGATGAGAATGCAAAATATGTGGGGGATGGAACAGCAGAAGGTTAAATCATTTCATGTTCAGGTCAGATTGAGTGATGGGGTATGGGTCGACTTCCACTACCATATTCCCAAGAAGGTTTTTGCATGGCCTACCCGTATGGTCGTTGCACTCTCTCTGCTACTTTTTTCTGTTCTTATTTTGACCTGGATTGCAGTTCGTTGGGTAACAAGACCACTGTCATTGTTATCTGATGCGGCTGAGGCGCTGGGCAAGGATATTCGGCGATCTCCACTGGAGATCAATGGACCTAAAGAGGTAAGGCAGGCGGCAGAGGCATTCAATACCATGCAGCAGCGGCTGAGTCGCTATATCGGGGATCGGGCACGGATCCTCTCGGCCGTCTCTCACGACCTAAAGACACCCATTACCCGCCTGCGGCTGCGCAGCGAGATGCTGGAGGATGATCGCATCCGTGCTGATATCGAAACCGATCTTGATCACATGGAGGAGATGGTGGTCTCCACGCTTGATTTTATGCGGGGAACAGAGAACCCAGAGCCGATGCAGCAGATCGACATGCAGGCACTGCTGGAGAGTCTGCAGGAGGATCTGGAGCCACTCGGTATTCGATTTGATATCAAGGGGCAGGTGACGGAGCCGATCCGTGGCCGACTGGTTCAGCTCAAACGTTGTCTCACCAACCTGTTGGAGAATGGAACCCGTCATGGAGGTGGGAGGGTCTGGGTAAAGCTGGATGAATTGGATGATCGATTATTGATTGTTGTAAATAGCGATGGGGCAACAATTCCTGCAGAAGAGTTGGAGAAGGTCTTTGAGCCCTTCTATCGGGTAGAAAAATCAAGAAGCAGGGAGTCAGGTGGAACCGGTCTAGGTCTTAGCATTGCAAGAAATATTGCCCGCGCCCATGGCGGCGAACTGATTCTTAAGAATCGCCCTGAGGGAGGGGTGGCAGCAGAGCTTGAGATTCCACGATCGTGATGGAGATAACAGTCATCTAAAACAGGGGGTATTCAATGGGTAGTAGAAAAGTGCGGGCCAGTCTCTGGAGGTTGCTACTGTTGTTGATATTACCAATGGCAGCTTTAGCCCATGACCCCATCTTCGGGATCGGTCCTCACACCATCTACAAGGGGGGCGTAGAGACAGCCATCGAGGTTCACTATGAGAAGGCCGGTTCAGAAAAGGAGCTGGAGAGTGCGTTAGAGCTGCTCTATGGGGTAACCGGAGATCTTGCAGTGGGGGCGGAGATCCCCTATGTGACCAAAGAGGAGGATGGCGCTGAGTCTGATGGTGCTGGTGATCTCAAACTCTTTACCAAATATCGATTCTGGCGGGAGGATAGCCTGGGGCTTCAAGAGGCTGCGGCGGTTCATCTCAAGGTAAAGAGTGATAGCGCCAAAGGAGGCAAGAGTCCCGCGCTGGGAAGTGGTACAACCGACTGGATTGGAGGTCTCTCCTATGGCTATGAGGGGATCAAATGGTACCGCTGGGGGGCGCTGCGTTATCGCCACAATGGCGAGAATTCGGCAGGGCTGCGCAAGGGGGGGCGCTGGATGGTTGATTTGGTGGGTGGTTATCGTCCAACCTCGCCTGTTTATCGTGAGCCGGATACGGTCTGGTTGCTGGAGCTCAATGGGGAGCTGTCAGAGAGAAATGAGCAGAATGGGGCAGCGCTTGCCAATACAGGAGGAGATGAGTGGTTTCTCTCCCCGGGAATCTTCTGGACACAACGCAATATGGCAGTGAAAGCCGGGGTGCAGATTCCCATTTCGCATGATCTGAATGGGGCTCAGGAGGAGTCCGATCTACGGGCAAAGCTGGTGGTTGAGTGGCATCTATGAGGAGCAGGATAATGAATAGAATAGTTAAGAGAATAGTTATAGCCGCAATGTTTTTGATGAGTGGCTGGGCAACCTCACTGTTTGCAGCAGGAGTGCAATATGAGATGCGGGTGGATGGATTGGCCTGCCCATTCTGTGCCTATGGCATAGAGAAGAACTTCATGAAAACGGAGGGGGTTGAGAGGGTTGATATCGACCTGAAAAGAGGGTTGGTGATTGTGGATACCCAAGAGGGGGTGCGTTTTACCGAAGATCAGCTCAAACAGATCTTTGATGATTCCGGCTTCAGCTATCGAGGGGTTGTTGAGCGTGCTCGATAATATCAATAGTTACAGAGGTGATGGCACTCTTACCCATGCAACATACTCAAGCACATCCATGTGGCGCTCGACTGTGGCCGTCCTGACCACAGACGGTTGCCTGTGTAAGAGTGCCATCACCTCTGCAGTTATTCATATAGGTAGGATAATAACCGCACTTTTGCTGATCTCATTCCCTGCCACAGTTATGGCGGCGGAGTATCAACAGATTCACGCATGGGGGAGTTTCGGTACCGGAGCAGGGGAGTTCAATGAGCCGACCGGGGTGGCGGTCAGTGAGTCAGAGGTGTTTGTCAGTGATGCCCGGAATGGGAGAATTCAGGTATTCAACCACCAGGGTGCTTTTCTGAGAGAGTTTGGAAACAGTGGAGAGAAGCAAGCGCGTCTTGGGCGCCCGATGAATCTGGAGCTTCACGATGGCCGGCTCTATGTGGCGGACTACTGGCATGAGCGGATCCAGGTCTACAGTCAGAAAGGGGAGTATCTGCGCACCATTCAGACCAGTGATGAAGATATGTTGCTGAATGGGCCGGGAGGTGTTGCCTTCTCTAAACAGGGGAACCTCTTTGTGGCCGATTTTTACAACCATCGGATTGCTGAGCTAACCCCCGAGGGGGCACTTATCAGCCAGATTGGAACCCCGGGAGAGAGCGGGTTCTGGGGGGGTGAATTCAGCTATCCCACCGATGTTGCAACGGGCGAGGATGGAACCCTCTACGTGGCTGATGGTTACAATGATCGTATTCAGCAGTTTTCCGCTCAGGGGGTACTGATCCGCAAATGGGGTGGCCCCTTTGCCATGAATATCCATGGCTCACTGGATGGCTGGTTCTCGGTGGTGACCAGTATCGCGGTCGGTCCAGAGGGAGATGTTTTTGTGGCTGATTTCTACAATAACCGTGTGCAAAAGTTTACCCCGGATGGGAAGTTCATCACGTCCTTTACGTTGCCAGCCGAAGAGCCATCTCACAGCGCAATCGCGCTGGATGTGGATGCAAGCGGAACCCTGTTTGTTGCTAACTTTGCAGCCAATCAGGTCACCGTCTGGAGAGAGAAATCCGACTGAGCTGTCCTAGCTGGAGAGATCCGCTCTCTTCTGCAGATAGCTGTCCCGATCAATTTTCCCAAGTGCATACTCCTCATCGAGCATCTCTCGAGCCGTCTTTTGCTGGGCAGTGTGTGAGCTATCACCTCCCTGACCCCGTGTGTTGGCCAGCCAGAAGATCAGTGCGATGATGAGGATCCAGAAGATCCATCCGAAGCCGCCAGACATAAAAGTATCCATCATGGTGCTATCCTCTATTTAGGTGGTTTGTTGCAACAGGGAGCAGGGCGAGCAGATGCATTTTCTCGTCCGGTCCTGTCACTGTATTGATGAAATTTTCCGAGCAATCTGGACCAGAAGGTCTGCCGTACTATAACGTCGGCATTAGAGAGATGGTTCAGAACAGTCAGGTAATCCGTGGTGCGAATGTCATACGTCAGATAGAGCTTGTTACCTCTACTGTTCCAGACAATATCCAGCACATCTGGAAGCTGTTCCAACCTCCCGGATGAGGAGGCAACATGGAACACCCTCTTTACCAGCCATGCGTTTTGATTGCTCTTCATGCACTCATCATAGCGCAGTTATTGAAGAAATCTCTGCTGTTTTGTAACCGGCTGTAATTATGTGGCGGATTGTTACATACGCTTACAAAAAAGCTGTTTTGAGACAAACTGCAGTTACATTCGGGGAGTATTCTGGGTTGCAAGATCAAATGGTTTGAGCCGCCAGCCCTGTTCATACTCCTCCCTAAGGGTAAAGCGTTCCGTATGACTCACGTTACGAGTCACTATATTTTAATCATGAAACAAGGAGAAGTATTATGAAAAGTTCAAAAATGGTTATAGCAGCTCTAGCATCCATGGCGTTTTCAGTTCCTGTTATGGCGGATAGTGAGCAGAGTCAGGTGCCAATAAATCCTCAGATGATGCAGGGGATGAACCCGCAGATGATGCAGGGAATGATGGGTAATCGGCAACAAATGCCGATGATGAGTGGGCAGCAGTGGAGAAACCCCATGGGTTATCAGCAACAGTATCCATATGGAATGATGGGTAACCGACACAGCTCAATGATGAACCCTCAGCTGATGCAACAGATGATGGCGTCAAAGCAGAGCCATATGAAGGCAGTTGAAGGCCATCTGGCTGGAATAGATGCATCACTCAAGGAGCTTGTTGAGTTGCAGCGTAATCGATAACTGTCAAACAACCTGAATTCTGCAAGCCTAAGAGTTCTTGCAGGATTTTTTTTTGAATAAGGAAACAAGTAGTGAATAGAAAGGAGTCCAGATCAAGGATGGTCACAGTGCTGGCTGTGGTAGTAGTCGTGATAGCGGGGGTGACTGGATATTCTCTGTTATCTGGGGATGAGGTTTATGCTAACCATACACAACCAGTTGATATGGAGCGACAGTTCTCCTTCGAACAGTTGCCAGAGCAAAAGACCATTATTAAACATGCTTCAGGTCTACAGTATGCAGGAACTGAGAGTGGCCTCTTCGTAAGTGAGGATGGCGGCAAGTTTTGGAAACGCTCGTATCCATTTCCACTACCGGTAACCATGATTACCACGTTTGACAATGAGAATCTCTATGCTTTTGTGGTTGGTAAGGGGTTGTTTAGCATACGAGGAGATGAGACCGAGTGGTCGCTGATAAATAATCAAATGGGTACTCAGTTTCTTGTTTCACTCTCTAGCGAAGAGGGGGAGATAAATAGATTGGTTGCTCGTAACCAATACGGCAAACAAATTATCTCTGATGATGGTGGAGAGAGCTGGGTTCGTGCGGATGGCTTTCCAAAAGTCAAAACCATGGTGGAGAGAAGGGGTGAAAAGTTGTTTAACGAGAAGTGTCAAAGCTGTCATGGTATTGCCGGAATTGGCGAGACCTATACCATCGAGGCACTGACTAATCGTGACTACCTGATGGCTCCACCCCTTGATGAGTCTGCACATGCCTGGCATCACACTGATGAGGCACTGATGAAAACCATTCTTGAAGGATCTTCACGACAGAGCAGGATGCCTGCCTGGGGAGATCTTGGAGTCACAAAAGCAGATGCCAGCCACCTTGTTGCCTATATCAAAAGTTTGTGGGGTGAGCGCATTAGAGATTGTCAGGGACCACGACACATGCAATGTATGTAAATAAAATTAATAACAGACCAGAGGAATCAACCAGAAATGAAATATGGAAAAATAGTAATTACACCAATGATGATAGCGACTTTGGTGAGTGGTTCAGTTCTCGCGCACGGCAGTTATGAACGTGGTGAACGTGTGGCCATTGCTAGCCCACAAAATCTTGCAGTGGTAGAGAGTCCATTCAAGGTTATATTTTCAGCTCCTGAGGTGAAGATTGCACCGGCTGGCGTAGACAAACACAATAGCGGACACTTTCATCTGATGGTGGATACGGATGCCATTCCAACACTTGATGAGCCGATGATGGAATCAGACAAGCATCTGCGATTTTCTGCAGGAGAGCGTGAGACCACGCTTGAGCTCTCTCCAGGTGAGCATACCTTGCAGTTGATTGTGGCTGATGAAGAGCATACCCATTTTGAGAACCTGGTATCCAAAAAGATTACGGTTTATGTGAAAAGGTAAACATTAGGACCTCATATTAATGGTTAAGATTGTTGTGCTGCTTCTCTCAGCAATTCTTCTGTCGGCCTGTGATTTTCTGGATCCAGAAAAAGTACGTGCACGCAACTTCCTTCCTGCCATTGGTTATCAGGCCAGTGTGGTAGATGGTAAGGCTAGTTATCAGGCGGTCTGTGCGCGCTGTCATGGGTCAGCATTGAATGGTGGTCCAGAGGGGCCACCACTGCTTGACCGTACATATGCGCCTTCTCATCATGCGGATCTTGCGTTCTTCCACGCAGTAAAAAATGGGGTAAGGCAGCACCACTGGAAATATGGAGACATGCCGATGTTGACTGGCATCTCTCCTGAACAGGTGGGAGATATTGTGGCATTTGTAAGAGAGGAACAGCAGCAAGCTGGTGTTATTAAGTAAAACAGAAACAGGGAGGTATTTTATGATGATTAAACAGCTGACTTTAGTGGCAATATTATTGACAATTTCATCTGTTCTCAGTGCAGCAACTACTGATAATGGAACTAGAGTTCCATTCAAGCAGGCAGTTGGAATGGGTAAGTTCAAACAGAACTGTTCTCAGTGTCACGGAGAGTGGGCGCGGGGAACGGAGCAGGGGCCGCCATTGATACATAACTATTACAAGCCTTCACATCATGGTGACAACGCCTTCTACCGTGCAGCCATGAGCGGAGTTAAAGCCCATCACTGGAAGTTTGGCGATATGCCGCCAGTAGAGGGGATAAAAAAGAGAGATGTAACCCGAATCATCTCTTTTATACGATGGCTACAGCAGACAAATAATCTATACTAGAAAATATTGGTAGGAATAACTGAAAATGAATAGAAAAGTATTGTTGGCACTCTCTGTGCTGGTTCTCGTTTTGGGGTTTATTGTGGCTCAACCATTTTTATCTGAGGATAAGGGTGCAGGTGCCAGTGGTCGTTGGTACACAGAGAGGCAGGTTGCAGAGGGTGGCCCGTTATTTCAAACTCATTGTGCCAGTTGTCATGGGCCAGAAGCTGCATCCATACCAAACTGGAGAGAGACTGACGAGAATGGGAATTATCCACCACCACCGCTCGATGGTAGTGCACATGCATGGCATCATCCATTGAGTTTGTTGCAAAAAACTGTAAGGGATGGAGGGGTTCCTTTGGGGGGACAGATGCCGCCATTTAAGGATGTGTTGTCTGCAGAAGAGATTGATTCTATTCTGGCATGGATACAGACGCACTGGTCAGACAAGGTTTACGGGATATGGAAAGAGAGAAATGGGTAGATGAAAAGATTGTGGGCTGTACTGCTGTTATCAATAGTCTCTCTGTCGGTAGCGGCAGAGAAGATTGATGGCAAGAATGTCTGGAGTGAGCTCCCACCATTTGTGCTGCTGGATAATGCCGACAATGAGAGAAATCTGAGCGAATGGAGAGGAAAGGTGCTGATGGTAAACTTTTTCGCCACCTGGTGTGCACCATGCCGTTATGAGGTTCCACATCTTATCAAGTTGCAGGAGGAGTATGGCCCCCAGGGGTTGCAGATTATCGGGATTGGATTTGATGAGGGTAAGAAGGTAAAAAATTATGCCCGCTCACTGGAGATCACCTATCCAGTACTGGTTGCCGACCCTGAACAGCATCCAACACTGATGAAACGCTGGGGGAATGAAACCGGGGTGATCCCGTATCTGTTTGTGGTAGACCAGGATGGCACTGTCTCCATGAGCCAGAATGGCTCATTCTCCGAACGCCACTTTGAGTGGTTTGTTAGGCCGCTGCTGAAATGAGTACCGAAACACGTCTCTCCATCTCCGGAATGGTCTGTGCAGGCTGTGTCTCTGCAGTCGAGGATGCACTGCAGCAGGTTGAGGGGGTCAAGGCGGCCTCCGTCAACCTTGGTGAACGCAGTGCAATTATTGAGGGAGAGGTTGAGGTTGAGGAGCTGATTGCGGCGATCAAGGGGGCCGGCTTCAATGCGGCAGAGCTGGTCAGTCTGGCAGATGAGGAGGAGAAGGAGAACCGCGAGCTACAGGAGTATAGACGGCTCTGGTGGCGGGCAATCTCTGCAGGTGCTATCGGGTTGATTCTTTTTATTTTGGGGATGGGAGGATTCCTGCCATCAGTTGAAGAGGGGAAGGTTGTCTGGCTTGGTATTAGCCTGATCACCCTGTTGGTGTTAATAGTTGTGGGGGGTCACTTCTTCAGTGGGGCCTGGGTCACCCTCAAGAACCGTCGTGGAAACATGGATACCCTGGTTGCGATGGGGACAGGTACCGCCTGGCTCTACTCAACTGTTATCGTGATCTATCCCAATGTAGTGCCATCACTTGCCAGACACGCCTATTTCGAGGCGGCAGTCATAATTATTGCCCTGGTGTCGCTCGGGTCGGCACTGGAGACCCGTGCCCGGGGCAAGACCTCGGCTGCCATTCGACAGCTGATTGGTCTGCAGCCAAAAACTGCACGGGTAATTCGTAATGGGGAGGAGATTGATCTCCCTCTGGAACAGGTGGGGCTGGATGAGACCCTGCGGGTACGGCCCGGTGAGAAGATTCCTCTGGATGGGGTGGTGCTTGAGGGCTCCTCTCATGTTGATGAGTCGATGTTGACAGGGGAGCCGATGCCGGTTGGCAAAGAGGCCGAGAGTGAGGTGGTTGGTGGCACCATAAATGGATCCGGCACATTCCTGATGCGCACAACCCATATTGGCAGAGAGACCGTACTGGCGCAGATTATCGATATGGTACGCAAGGCACAGGCCAGCAAGCCTGAGATTGGCCGTCTGGTGGATCGTATTGCAGCTGTGTTTGTACCTATTGTAGTGGTGGTTGCAGCACTTAGCTTTATTGTCTGGTTCTGGTTTGGGCCGGAGCCACAGCTCAGTTATGCAATGGTTGCAGCAATGACGGTGTTGGTTATCGCATGTCCATGCGCCCTGGGTCTGGCCACTCCAATCTCCATTATGGTTGGGGTTGGGCGTGCTGCGGGGATGGGTATCCTGATTCGTAATGGGGAGGCCCTGCAGCAATCTGGTGAGGTGACGACGGTTGTACTGGACAAGACCGGCACCATTACCGAGGGTAATCCGCGTCTTGTATCCATGTTGCCTGCAATTAATAGGAGTGAGGATGAGCTGCTGGAGATGGCGGCCTCACTGGAGATGGGGTCGGAACATCCACTGGCCACGGCAATACTGGATGCCGCAAAGGAGCGTGGCATCTCATCGGAGAGTGCAACCAGTTTTCACAGTGAGACCGGGCAGGGGGTCAGCGGGGAGGTCGATGGCAGGAAGCTGTTACTGGGGAACCGTGTAATGATGGAGGAGCACGGTGTCAATCTACATAAGTGGATAGAGAAGAGCCTGGAGTGGGGCAGAGCGGGGATGACCCCAATCTATCTGGCACATGATGGAGAGATTGCCGGAATGTTGGCAATTGCAGACCCGATCAAGGAGGGTGCGAAGGAGTCACTTGATCAACTGCGTCAGATGGGGATTAGGATAATGATGCTTACTGGTGACCACCGCTCTACCGCAGAGGCAGTTGCCAGTCAGCTGGGGCTTGGGGTTGATGAGGTTGCTGCAGAGCTTCTTCCATCTGCAAAGATTGATCAGATCAAACTTCTGCAGCAGCAGGGAGAGCGGGTAGCGATGGTGGGGGATGGCATTAATGATGCCCCCGCACTGGCTCAAGCAGATGTGGGCATTGCCATTGGAACCGGAACCGATATTGCGATTGAGGCAGCAGATATTGCCCTGATGCAAGGGGCTCTGCAGGGAGTGGTTGAGTCGATCGCCCTCTCCAGAGCCACGATGCGCAACATAAAACAGAATCTGTTTGGTGCCTTTGTCTACAACACTCTGGGTATTCCGGTTGCCGCCGGGGTGCTGTTTCCGCTTTTCGGGGTGATGCTGAGCCCGGTAGTTGCAGCTGCTGCCATGAGTATGAGCTCGGTAACGGTGGTGACTAATGCGTTGCGTCTCAGAAAAACAGAATTACTGTAGACACCATAACTTCAGAAATACAGCGGAAACAATTCACTGTTATGATCATCCAAAATAACAATAAATCCTTGGGAACATCATGATGAATAGAGCAGCTGTTGAACGTGGCTTCGTATCATTTGCCGGCAAACTGATACGCTGGAAGTGGGTGACCCTGGTTGCCATGTTGGTATTGACGGCACTGCTGCTATCCAATCTGCCAAAGATCACCATCGATACCTCAAATGAGGGTTTTCTCCGTGCTGATGACCCCGTTCTGCTCGATTACAACCGCTTTCGTGAGCAGTTTGGCCGTGAGGAGGTGGTGCTTATCTCACTGCGTCCTACCGATCTCTTTGCCCCCTCATTTCTACAGAAACTGAAGCAGTTTCACAACGATCTCGAGGAGCAGGTTCCTCATCTCGATGAAGTAACCAGTCTGGTCAATGTGCGCTACACCATCGGCAAGGAAGATGAGCTGCTGGTAGAGGATCTGATGGAGGCGTTTCCCGATACCCCGGAGGGGATGGAGCAGCTTCGTGAGGCGGCCATGGCCCACCCCTTCTACAGAAACCTGTTGATCTCTGAGGATGGAACTGTAACTACCATTGTGATTGAGACCCAGGCTTTCTCTGAGGAGGAGGTGACAGATGAATTGAGTGCAGGATTCGATGAGGCAGATGTGATTGCCGAGTCTGCTGAACGTACCTTCCTTACTGATGAGGAGAACAGTGCTGTTGTCCAGGCGGTAATGAAACTGGTGGAGCAGTACCGGGGAGAGGATTTCCCTATGGAGGTGGCCGGATCACCTGTAGTGATGGAGATCCTCAAGAAGTCGATGCAGAGTGATATGCGTCAGTTCACCCTCACCATGGTTGCGATCATCTTTATTTTTCTCTTTCTGCTATTTCGTCGCCTGAGTGGGGTAGTGGTTCCACTGGTTGTGGTTATCCTCTCTCTTGCGGCAACCATTGCCATGATGGCTGCAACCGGGGTGCCACTCAAGCTTACAACCCAGATTCTGCCATCCTTTATTCTTGCAGTCGGTATTGGTGACTCTGTCCATATTCTCTCCATCTTCTTTCGCCATTATGATCGTAATGGTGATAAGAGTGAGGCGATTAAGTTTGCTCTGAGTCACTCCGGGCTAGCGGTGGTGATGACCAGCCTGACAACTGCTGCGGGGCTCTTCTCTTTCTCTACTGCCGAGCTGGGTGCAGTGGCTGAGCTGGGAATATTTGGTGGTATTGGTGTGCTCTTTGCCATGATCTACTCACTTATCATGCTCCCGCTACTACTGGCTATTCTTCCAGTTCGACAACGTGCTGTGTCAATCAAGGACGGTGAGGGCGATGAGGAGGGAAACACAACCAATAGCCGGATGGATCATCTGCTAAACAACGCTGTTGCAGTTGCCACGAACCACTCAGCAAAGGTGGTGTTGGCCGCTGCCCTGCTGTTTGTTGTTGCAATCGCCGGAATTACCCAGCTGGAGTTCAAACATGATGTGCTGAAGTGGTTCCCGGAGAGTCAACCGATTCGCCAGGCAACAGAACATATTGACCGTGATATGGGTGGAACTATCTCGGTTGAGATATTGGTCGATAGTGGGGAGCAAGAGGGTCTCTACGATCCAGAGCTAATGGCCAGTCTGGCAGGGCTGCAGGATGGCCTTGATACCCTGGGCGAGGGAGATAGTCAGCTGAGGAGCGGTAAACGTATATCGGTGGTTGATATCCTGCGAGAGACAAACCAGGCTCTTAATGAAAATCGAAGTAGTCACTACAAGGTTCCAACAGAACGGGGGCTGTTGGCACAGGAGCTGCTGCTGTTTGAGAATAGTGGATCTGATGATCTGGAGAAGATGGTTGATAGCGAGTTGCGAACTGCCAGACTCACTCTAAGGCTTCCATGGCGTGATGCTGGTGCCTATACGGAGCTTGTGGATGAGGTGCAGCAACGCGTGGACGAGGCTTTTGGGGAGGGTGTGAAAAGCAGTGTAACTGGTCTGATGATGATCTTTGCGCGTACCCTCGATGCAATGATGACCAGCATGGTGAAGAGTTACTCAATCGCAGCGATTGTGATCACCTTGATGATGATTTTGCTGGTTGGTCATTTTCGACTTGGGCTAATCAGCATGATCCCTAACCTGTTGCCGATCACCATTGTGCTTGGGGTTATGGGGTTGACCGGGCTTCCGTTGGATGCATTTACCATGCTGATTGGAAGTATTGCACTGGGGTTGGCGGTGGATGACACGGTTCACTTTATGCACAATTTCCAGCGTTACTACCGCAAGAGTGGTGATACTGTAGAGGCTATAACCCACACCCTCCACACCTCGGGGCGTGCAATGGTGGTGACAACGATTGTACTTAGTCTGGGCTTCTTTATCTTTATGCGTTCCGAGATGAGTAATCTATTCAATTTTGGTGGACTTACCGGTCTGGCAATTATCCTGGCGCTAGCGGCTGACATACTGCTTGCTCCCGCACTGATGACGCTGATATTCGGCAAGAGCAATAATCCACAGCAAGGGGTAACACCATGAAAAATATAGCTAGTACCCCGCCCAGTAAATGCCCTGTAATTAGGGCGAGCATAAATTGTCGAGAACAAGGCGGAAAAACGCAGGAATATGCGTATATTTCAAGTTTTCCCAACGCAGTTATCGGCGATTTAGGCCGTTATAATTATGGGGGATTTACTGGGCGGGGTACTAGACTCGGAACTCTGCTTCTACTTGCCGTGGTTGCTGGAGCAGCGTTTGCTACCCCTACGGCACGAGAGATTATGGAGGCTGTCAACGATCGTGATGATGGGGACAATGCAGTGATGCAGATGGAGATGCGCCTAATCGACAAGAGAGGAAAGGAGCGAGTTCGCAAGCTGAAGAAGTGGTCACAGGACCGTGGTGAGGATAGCTACAGCCTGCTCTTTTTTCTCTCCCCCTCTGATGTAAAAAACAGTGGATTCCTCACCTATGACTACGATGAGCCGGGCAAGGATGATGATCAGTGGCTCTATCTGCCGGCACTACGCAAGACCAAGCGCATCGCCAATGATGACAAGAGCGGCAGCTTTATGGGGTCGGACTTCAACTACTCGGATATGACCGATCCGGATCTTGATGACTATACCTTTAACCTGATGAAAGAGACCGAGGTGAAGGGTCATCCCGTATGGCAGATTAAATCTGTTCCAAAATCCAAAGAGATTATTAAGGAGACTGGATACAGGCAATCAGTCGTCTTTGTGCGCAAGGATAACCATGTGGTGGTGCGTGCAGTACGCTGGCTGGAGAAGAAGGGAAAACTTCGTTATCTTGATGTAAAGAAGCTGGAGCAGATTGACGGTATTTGGACCCCGACGGAGACAACTATGACCACCAAGCAGGGGAAGAGAACCCAGCATAAGACGGTCATTAGTTACTCCAGTGTTAAATATGATCAAGACCTTGATCAAGGCATATTCAGTGTGCGACGTCTGGAGAAGGGCGCTGACTAATGTCCAGATGTCTTGTTCTGGCGTTACTGCTAATTTCAGCAACAGTCACTGCAGCTGAGGATGAGCTCTCTCTGGAAGATGCTCTGGCTGGATTTGATGTCAGCGAAGAGGGGGAGCTTGCAGTTGAAGGGGCTCTCGAAGGGTTTGATGATGAGCCTTACCCGGGAGTTGATCTCTCTATCGATGATGTTTTGGATGGCTTTGAGAGTGATAGCAGAGAGGAGGTGGTCGATTTAGAGGAGGAGATGGAAGTTGTTACCAGACCGTGGCTGTTCGGGACGGATGAGGAGCAGGGGATGGGGATTCGTGGTCACTGGATTGCCGGTAGCTCCTGGAATATAGCTGGTGAGAGCCCAACCAGTGACCGCCTGACCAGGCTATCCACCAAGCTATGGCTTGAGGCAGAGAGTGAGATTGGTGATGGCTGGAAATTTCATGGTGATGGCTTCCTGCGCTACGACTTTGCCTACGAGATCAATGGACGCGACCAGTACACCAGCGGGGTGCTCGATACCTATGAGAGTGACGAGGAGATTGGTGAGCTCTGGATCCGTGGGTCGCTGACCCCTGACCTGGATCTCAAGGTGGGGCGGCAGATTGTGGTATGGGGACAATCCGACTATCTACGGGTCAACGATATTATCAATCCAATTGATCTGCGTGAGCCTGGGTTGGTTGATATCGAGACTCTGCGTCGTCCCGTGGGTATGGTCAAGAGTGACTATTATAGTGGCCTATGGCGCTGGAGTGCATTACTGATTCCAGAGAACCGTTCTAATCTGTCGGCACCATGCGGTAGTGAGTATTCACTGGCTGGGGTGGCGACACAGTCAAAATGTGACAGTGATGCCGTTCCTTCAGACACTCCAGGAGATGGGCTGGATGATGCAGAGTATGCTCTCTCAGCCATGGGCCGTTTCAGCGGCTGGGACCTCTCCTTATATGGAGGAAGATTCAACTATGGTACTGCTTATAAGGATGGTACCGGCTTATCAGCGGTCATGAGAAATGCTCGGATAAATCATTTAGGTGGTGCGGTTAATATTGCCGAGGGAAGCTGGCTCTGGAAGGGGGAGGTGGCAGTGATAGATGGACTACGCTACTTCAATACAGGTGCAGCCGAGAAGTCACGACTGGATATTTTATTGGGTGGAGAGTATCGCGGTATCACCGACACCACGCTCTCCTTTGAGGTGTTGAGACGACATATCAACAGTTATGAGAGCTCTCTGGTCGATGGTACCGACTATGTGGATGAGAATAGCTGGCAGAGTGTATTTGCCTACAGTCGTGAAATGTACAATGAGACCCTCCATCTTAAAGGAGTGCTGTTACGTAATGGCAGCTCCCTGGATGATGGTGGTTATCTACGACTCTCGGCCGCGTATGATCTGGATGATAATTGGTCGGCTACTGGTGGGGGTATTTGGTATGACGCAGCAAAGTATCCGCCCAACTGGGGCGACAATGACCGCCTATTTATTGAGATCAGGCGTGATTTCTAATCCTTTGTGCTCCAGTCCCGAAAACGGTTCAGCAGATCAAGCAGTTCATGGTCAGATATACAGTAGAAGACGAAGCTTCCATTCTTTTCACCACGCACCAGATTCATCTCTCTCAGCTTTCTGAGGTGAAAGGAGACGTTGGTCTGGCTCAATCCGGTATCTGCAATCACGGCCGATACCGGCCTGCACTCAAGCCCCAATGAGGTGAGAATACGCAACCGATTGGGTTCGGATAGTACCTTGAAAAGTGATGAGAGCTTTTTGACCTGTTCCATAATCTGTGGTTAAATCATCGTATGCGTTACTGCTCATATGTGAGCACATTTATATGAATACTCCATTACTTCACTTAAACTGTCAAGGAGGCTGGGATGGTTGAGATATTTTCTCTTCAGGTGCAGGCGAATGAGAGCGTTATAAGACTCTCCGCCTTCCTTGGGATTTTTGCAGTTATGGCTCTATGGGAGCTAGCTGCACCTCGGCGCAGGCTCTCTATGGGGCGTGGGGTGCGATGGGGCAGCAATCTGGGGATAGTAGCAATCAATACCGTGTTGGTGCGCCTGCTCTTTCCTGTTGCCGCTGCAGGGTTTGCAATGGTCGTCTCCGATGAGGGTTGGGGGCTCATGAATCAGGTTGATCTGGGTGTGGTTACCAAGATTGTGATGGCGCTTCTGGTGCTGGATTTTGCAATATACCTACAGCATAGGCTGTTTCATGCAGTTCCACTACTATGGAGGTTGCATCGTATGCACCATGCCGATCTCGATTACGATGTCACCACCGGGGCACGGTTTCATCCAATCGAGATTATCCTCTCGATGGTTATCAAGTTTGGGGTGATCCTGCTAATTGGAGCACCTGTGGTAGCGGTTATTCTGTTTGAGGTGCTGCTGAACGCCACCGCAATGTTTAACCATGGCAATGTTAGGTTGCCGCTATCCATTGATAGCTGGTTGCGCTGGATTGTGGTTACCCCCGATATGCACCGGGTTCACCACTCTGTGATTCGTAGAGAGACGGATAGCAATTTCGGTTTTAATCTTCCGTGGTGGGATCGTCTGCTGGGAACCTACATTGCCCAACCGGAAGAGGGGCATCAGGGGATGGAGATTGGGCTACCGCAGTTTCGCCACTTTGGTGATAACCGGCTGGATCGGATGCTTGTCCAGCCTTTTTATGAATCATTAAAAAAGTAATGGATAACAGATGAAAAAAATTCTGCTAATAATTGCTCTTGTCGCACTACTGATCATGGCATGGCAGTGGCGTGGCGATATCAACCAGCAGCAGATTGAACTCTGGATTGAACAGGCAGGGCTCTGGGCACCAATATTTTTTATAGTACTCTATGCGGTTGCCACCGTTCTCTTTGTGCCGGGCACAGTCTTGACTCTGGCTGGCGGCGCACTCTTTGGCCCCATCTTTGGTGCACTGATCAACCTTACCGGTGCCACTATCGGTGCCACCCTTGCTTTTCTGGTATCCCGTTATGTCGCCTCCGACTGGGTGGAGCAGAAGGCGGCAGGCAAGATGAAAAAAATCCTCGAAGGAGTGGAAGAGGAGGGATGGCGTTTTGTCGCCTTCACCAGGCTGGTTCCGCTTTTCCCATTCAATCTGCTCAACTATGTATTGGGGTTGACCAAAATCCCGTTTCTCCACTACGTGGTTGCCAGCTGGATCTTTATGCTTCCTGCATGTTTTGCCTACACCTATCTGGGGTATGCTGGAGGAGAGGCGCTGAAGGGGAGTGAATCGATGATCCAGAATGGGGTTATTGCACTGGCATTGATTGCGCTGGTTGCATTCATTCCGCGCGTGGTGACACGTATGCGACAGGATAGTGGTGATGGAAAGTAACAGATTTCCCATCATATACCAGCCAGTAGAACGTCCTGTATCTGAACAGGACTCCCTGCCTGGCCGTTACCCCAGGTTTTTTCAATGGCTCTCAATGGCGGCCTTCACCCTGGCCTTGATGGGGTGGCTAAATGAATCATGGTTTTACTGGTTTGAGAGCCCAATCTGGTTAAATCGCTATACTGAATACGCCATCATTCTCGGTTTTGGGGTGTGGCGCATCTGGGCCGAGAAGAATAGCTACACTAGAAAACGGCTGATCGTGCTGGTGGCTGTGGTCACCATTTTCTGGTGGTTGATCCCGTGGCTAATTCCCAGATTCGAACCCTATGTAGGTTATCTCTGGAGTCAGCCCATCTTTCCCAGTATCCACGTGCCCGGGACCATAACCTTCTTCCTGGTTTTGGGGTTGGTATTTCTCTTTGGTCGTCGTGTGGTCTGTGGCTGGGGCTGCCCCTGCGTAGGTGTCCGTGAGACTGTTGGCTATGCCTTTAGAGACCGCACTATTCGTGGCAAGTGGGCGCATCGCTTGCGTCACAGCAAGTGGTTCTTCTTTGTAATCTACATGGGAGTACTGGTTGCCACCCTGTTTCCACCATCTGCCTGGACCGTAACCTTTGTCGGCATGTTCTATGCAATGGTTGGACTTACCTATTTTGGAACCTTCTTTCTAATGCCTGCAGTGGGTAATCGATTCTACTGCCGTTACCTCTGCCCCTACGGCGCAACCTTCGGACTACTTAACCATGCCGGTTTCTACGGCATAGAGATGGAGCAGGAGCAGTGCAATGACTGCCGGCGTTGTGAGCAGGTCTGTGACATGGGTATCCGGGTCTGGGAGGAGGGCAAGGCGGAGGGGAGGGTCACCGATCTGGAGGACTGCATGGGGTGTGGCCGCTGTGTGGTCTCCTGCCCAACCAATGCACTGGAGTTCAGGGATGTGAGAAATCTGCTGCGTAGCGGTCTGAGACAGGATGCAGATTATCTGCTCAAGCGTACGGCGCAGCCACCTCTGCCACGCAGACTTCCAGAGTTGCTGCCGGCAGCAGAGCGTATTGGTAACTGGGATGAGATTGGTGCGACTCAAGAGGCAGAGGAGAAGATCTCATGGGTTATGGAGCAGGCGGGGCGCTGTCTAAATTGTGGTGTTCCGGGGTGTCGGAACGGCTGTCCACTCTCCAACAAAATTCCCGAGTGGCTTGGATTAGCTGCCGCCGGCAGGATTCAGGAGGCGGCGGCAGTGATTCACCAGACCAATCCATTTCCGGAGATCTGTGGCCGTCTCTGTCCGCAGCATCGCCTCTGTGAGGGAGGATGTACCCTAGCAACAGAGCCCGAAGGGGCGGTGGCCATTGGTGCACTGGAGAGGGCAGTATCTGATATGGCGCTGGAGAGCCCCATATCCATCAAGCCATCTGTAAGCCGGATCACTAAATTCGGTAACAAGAGTGTTGCGGTTGTAGGTGCTGGTCCGGCTGGCCTGGCCTGTGCGGAGCAGTTGGCAGCGTCTGGTTGTGGAGTATCGATCTATGATCAGGAGTCGGAGATTGGCGGGCTGCTGTTGAGCGGTGTCCCCTCATTCAAGCTGGAGAAGTCAATCCTGACTCATCGCCGCAAGATGCTGGAGCAGATGGGGGTTGTCTTCCATCTTGGGGAGCACTGTTCGACTGAGCAGATCAGGGCTCAGGCAGAGAGTGCAGATGCTCTCTTCCTCGGAACCGGGGCACAGAAACCACGCTCGGTACCGATTTCTGGAGATGATCTGGAGGGGGTATTTGATTCTCTGAGTTACCTGCGCCATGCCAATCCGAATTCCGACAATCCCAATAACCGGCAGATAGAGGGGCGGCGAGTTGTGGTTCTTGGCGGGGGCGACACTGCTATGGATTGTGCTCGTAGCGCCGTGCGTCAGCGGGCAGCTGAGGTAACGGTAGTCTGTCGCAAGGCAGAGGGGGAGATTCGTGCCGCCCCCAAGGAGGCTTTGGCGGCCAGTCAGGAGGGGGTGAACTTTCTCTACCTCAAGACGCAGACCGAGATTGTTGGGGAGGATGGCAGGGTCAGTGGGGTAAAACTGATGAGCCTCTCCACCAGGGATGATGGTCTTTGTGGTGACCCCGGTGTCGGTATTGCCGGACTTGAGGAGCTGCTGGAGTGTGACATCATTATTCTTGCCTTTGGTCAGGTCAAGGAGAAGGCCCCATGGCTGGAGACCCTGCAGAGAGAGAACAGCAAGGTGTTTACGGGCGGAGACCTCAGTCGTGGCCCCGATCTGGTGGTGACAGCCATTGCAGATGGGCGTAGGGCGGCTGCAGAGATTATGGAGCGGTTATGAGTAGTTGCACCACAGACGAGCGGCACAGAAGTGTGCTTGAGCGACCTGTAATTGAGAGAGTGCCAAGAGTTGCGACACGACTGGTAAATGGTAGCTACCTACTTGGATCATTGCCACTGCTCATTTCCCCAACGGCTCTGCTGGCCCACCATACTGATGACCATCTGGTGCTGATGGGGGGAGTAGAGGAGGCAGTTCGAGTAGGTGCCCAATCAGGTGGTGTTGATGGTCCTTGGGCGTGGTTTGCCATCTCCTTTGTTGCGGCACTGATTCTGATCGGGTTGCTGCGCTGGAGGGGGGTGCCACGTTATGTGATCGTTGCCGTGGTCATGGTGGCCATTGCCATCCCCTCCGGGTTTACCATGCTGGAGAGCAGCCGTAGTGGAACCGGGATTGGCCTCTACTCAAATGAGTGGGAGCCCGATCCAATGCAGCAGTATTGGGATCCGGAAAACTTCTATAATGCAAACAGCAAGATCAAAGCCGTTTTCAGTGGGGATCAGTGCATCCAGTGTCATCAGAGCATAACCCCGGGAATTGTGCGTGACTGGAGAGAGAGTAGACACTCTGCTCCCACCAATGGGGAGGAGGTTGTGAGGTGTCCAGCATGTCATGGGGATGATCATGGCAACCTCCATCTCCCCAACCCAACAACCTGTGGTGGCTGTCACACCACGCAGCTGACCCAGGTTGAGGATGAGAAAAAATATGGATTCCCCAGCCACGCCCTGGCCATGGAGCGAGCAGTTGATGCCAAACACTTTGTAGACAAGCCAAAACCGGAGGTACTCTCCTGTCTGCAGTGTCACTCAGTCGCCACCAAGTGTGACTCCTGTCACACCCGTCACCGTTTCAGTGCGGCAGAGGCGCGGCGCAGCGAGTCCTGCATTACCTGCCACTCAGGCCCCCCTCATCCAGATGACAAGACCTACTTTGCCTCTGCCCATGGCAAGATCTACAGAGAGGAGGGTGGTGACTGGGACTGGAATCAGCCACTCAAAAAAGGAAACTACAAGGCTCCAACCTGTGCTTACTGCCATATGGAAGAGGGTATTCATTCGGTTGCCCATAAATCGATCTGGAAATTCGGTATCCGTGAAATTAATCCCAATACCTCTGGCAACAAGGTTCTGCGAGAGCGCTGGGTCAATCTATGCATGGATTGCCACCAAGAGGAGGAGTCGCGGCAGTGGCTGAGAGAGATGGATGAGGAGCGCAAGGAGGCGTGGAATATGCTCTACAGGGCGGAAGGGGTGCTGAAAGATCTCCGTTCCGATGACAAGATTACCCCTGCTCCGGGTGAGCGTCCGCCATACCCGCTCGACAAGATGGACCAGCTCTGGCCACGGGCACATATAGGTTTTTTTGAGGGGCAGGCCTCCGCCTTCTACAATGTCTCGGGCATCGAACGTGACTATTTTGAGATGTGGTACTTCGATAATCTGCATGGATACAAGGCCGCTGCTCATGGCGATCCGGCGGGTGTGGAGGAGGCACACAAGGCCATGGAGCGTGATCTGAATGGTATCGAGAAGAGGGCGGAACAGTTACGCTCGTCTGCCAGCGAGGAGAGTGCTGCACATCCGCAAGATGATGGTCTCTGGCTTGAAGGCAGGTATACCGATTACAACAGGGAGAATAACTGATGCGATATCTCTGGTTTGCTCTGTGGATGGTATGGACTTCCACCCAGGCCGTGTCGGAGGAGTTCCTGCTGGACAAGGTATATGGCGAACAGGAGTGCGTCGAGTGCCACCATAAGGTCTCCGCAAAGATAGTGAATACTCATCGTCAGGGCAGACATGGCTCGGGCAGTGTAGGGTGTAGCGACTGTCATGGGAGTAGCCATAGCGATTCCCTGGCTCGCTCCAGAGCTAACCAGAGCTGTACCCAGTGTCACACTGGTGTAGAGCAGAGAAGTTACGAGACCTCCAAACATGGCGTTATCCTCACCCTGGAGGAGTCCAGCTGGGATCTCACCAAACCGCTTGCCACGGTCTCAGTCCGTACCCCGGGATGCGCCTACTGCCATCTATCGGATGGAGACCATGCTATGGAACCCAAGGCTGATGGTGATCCCAAGATATGTGGCAAGTGCCACTCTACCCGTTACCTGAAGACCCTGGCCTCCAGTGGAGAGGCGATGGAGGAGGTGGGTGAGATGAAGGTGCTGGAGGCGAAATGGCTTCTCAAGTGGAAGGGGGGAGATCTCCCTCAACAGGAGCAGAAAGAGTTACTAGATTCGGTGAAGAGACACAGGCACAATCTCCGCCTTGGAGTTGTTCACCACTCCCCAGATTTTCAGTGGTGGCACGGGCAGCCGGCACTAGATGGTGACTTCATCCGCATACGCTCTAAAATACTGGAATATAGATAAATAACTAATTGATATATCGAATAAAAAATGAAATGGATTGATAAGATACCACTAGGTCATCTAGTGTTGATTGCATTGATGCTGGCGGTTATGCCTGCAATTTTCCCTCCTCACCCTGAACCACATCTGGTAGAAAAACTAAAGATGCTGGCGGACGGAGTGCTTGTGAAACCGCTGGATATCTTTGACCTCCTCCTTCACGGCACCCCGATTACCCTGTTGCTGATCCGTTTGGTGCGGATCTGGAGTGGAAAGGTATGAATAAAAAAACCGCTCTCGGCACAAGCCAGGAGCGGTTTTTTGTGATCCAGTAACGTTAACAATTACAGAAAGACCCCCTTCAGGAAGAAGAAGAAGAGGATAGAGAGGAGCGCCCCGGCTGGGAGTGTAACTACCCAGGACATAAAGATGGTGCGAATGGTGCCCATATCCAGTGCAGCAATACCTCGGGCAAAGCCAACACCAAGAACAGCGCCAACCAGGGTCTGGGTGGTCGATACCGGGAGGCCAGTACCAGACGCAATAACAACGGTAGAGGCTGCGGCAAGCTCGGCAGCAAACCCGCGACTGGGGGTTAGTTCCGTAATTTTCTGTCCTATAGTGGCCATAACCCTGGCACCATAGGTAAGCAGTCCAATCACAATACCAATACCACCAAGTAGCAGCACCCAGCTTGGCATAATTGATTTGGTTTCAATGGTTCCACTCTGAACCACGCCAACCACTGCAGCAATAGGCCCAACTGCATTGGCCACATCGTTGGAGCCATGAGCAAATGCCATTGCTGATGCAGTAACAACCATCAGAACAGCAAAGACCTTCTCCACGTTGGCAAAGTGGAAATCCTTGTCAGCCTCCTCATCAACCTCAATTCTGCGAATAAAGAAGATACCTATAGCCATGATCACAACCCCAGCCAGCACTGCGAGCTGAAAACTGGTGCCAGTGGTGAAGTGTAGTCCTACATGTTTAAGCCCCTTGACGATGGTCACCAGTGAGATGACAAATCCAGTCAGAAAGATATACATGGGGACAAAGCGTTTGGCATTCTCAAAAGGTTTGTCGGTATCGAGTATCAGTTTTTGTACCGAGCGGAATATGGTGAAGGATAGCAATGCGGCCAGCATGGGGGCGCCAAACCAGCTCATAATAATAGATCCAACCTTGCTCCACTGAACCGCATCTACACCGATTCCTACAGCGGCAAAACCGACGATGGCACCTACAATGGAGTGAGTAGTAGAGACCGGCCAGCCAAAGTATGAGGCAACCAGTAGCCAGATAGCGGCTGCCAATAGCGCTGCCAGCATCCCGAATATCAGAATCTCTGCCCCATTTGGCATGCTCTGCAGCATATTGGAGTCGATGATCCCCTTACGGATGGTTTTGGTTACCTCACCACCTGCAAGGTAGGCACCCAGGAACTCAAAGATGGCAGCAACTACAACTGCCTGTTTAAGTGTAAGCGCACGAGATCCAACAGAGGTTCCTATTGCATTGGCTACATCATTGGCACCAATTCCCCAGGCCATAAAGAGACCAAAGATGGCAACCAGAATCAGATAAGTTGATGAATAATCCATTATTACATTCTCCCTTATCGAGCAAGCATTAGTTGCAGACGACTACCGACTCGCTGAGCAAGGTCACCAAGGTCACCGGTCCAGTTAATCAGCTGGTAGAGGAACATAACCTCCACAGGCGGTAGCTCATTCTCAATGCCAAATAGAATCGCGCGAATCTCACGTTCGATTGTGTCGGTGTCTGATTCGATGGCATCCAGCTCAGTCAGCATCTTCTCCACCAGTCTGACCTCACCGCCACGGAAGCCGGTCTCTACCAGTTCGTCAAGCTCATTGATTGCGACCTGTGCCTGTGCCGAGGCATCAACACTACGGCTTATGAACTTAATGAAAAGTGGGCCCATAGCTTCGGGGATCTCCATCTTGCGTCCGGTGATAATTCCTGCAATATCCTTGGAGCGGTTGGCAATACGGTCCTGCATCGCCAGTACATTCAGTACATCGCCTCTGGAGACCGGCATAAACATCCCTTTGGGGAGGTGGATACGGAGCTCTTTTTTCATGTCATCAGCTTCATGTTCGAGGTCGGAGATTCTCTTTTGTGTGGCGGCAACGCTATCAAAATCTCTCTCTATGGCCGCCTCAAACAGCGCCTCTAGCTCCGAGATACAGGCCTGAACCTTGGCCATGTGAGTCTGTAGTGGATTGATCGGTGATCGTGCAAATATTCCGGAAAAATAGTTTCCCATTTAGTTACCCTCCTTGGGTATATTTTCTATCGTTAAGTCGTTTCTTTGTTTAGTAGAGATTGCATTTTAATTGATGAGATTTATGCATGTAAAACCATTTTTATCATTTTTTCTGGGGTATTGATCGCTCGCATCTTTTATGATTAACGGCTATTCTGAAATGGTTGTTACGTAATTTAAGGGCACGTTTTTATGCATGATGAGGTAAAGAAATATTACGGTCAGATTCTGGTTACCAGCAGTGATCTACAGACTGATGCCTGTTGTACAGATGCATCGATGCCACCATGGCTAAAAGCGGCAATGGCTGATATTCACGATGAGGTATCAGCCAAGTATTACGGCTGTGGTCTGGTGGCACCACAACAGCTGGAGGGGGCCAGGATTCTTGATCTCGGTAGTGGCTCGGGGCGAGACTGTTACCTGTTGGCGCGCCTTACCGGTGAGGATGGATATGTGGTGGGTGTCGACATGACTGATGAGCAACTGGATGTGGCTAAGCGCCATATTCAGTGGCATGCCGACCGCTACTGTTACTCCACTCCAAACGTGGAGTTCCGCAAAGGGTATATCGAGAGACTGGATGAGCTCGAGCTTGAGGATGAGAGCTTCGATATTATTGTCTCCAACTGTGTCATTAACCTCTCCCCTGACAAGGATGCCGTGTTGCGTGAGGCGTGGCGGGTGCTGAAGCCAGGTGGTGAGCTCTACTTTTCTGATGTCTATTCGGAGCGCAGGGTGCCGGAGGAGCTGGTAAAGGATCCTCTGCTATATGGGGAGTGTCTCAGTGGGGCCCTTTACTGGAATGATTTTCTGACCCTGGCCAAAAACAATGGCTTTGCAGATCCGCGTCTGGTGGAGGATCGCCCACTAACTATCGACAATCCGAAGATTGAGGAGATGCTGGGGACACACCGTTTCTACTCCGCAACCTACCGACTCTTCAAGATTCCGGAGCTGGAGGGGAGCTGTGAGGATTACGGTCAGGCTGTTATCTACAAGGGGACGGTAGAGAACCATCCAGATCTGTTTGAGCTCGATAAGGGGCACCGTTTCGAGACGGGCAAGGTGGAGCCAGTCTGCGGCAACAGTTGGAGAATGCTGCGTGATAGCCGCTTTGCCGACCACTTCGAATTTTTTGGCAGCGGGGATACCCACTACGGAATCTTCAATGGTTGTGGTACCGCTATGCCGTTTGATGAAGATGGTAGTGGAGAGCATGCTTCCGAGGGAAGCTGTTGCTGATAGATTATGCTCGATAGTTATCCCCATCTGAAGGAGATCCCCTTCCCTCCAATTCAGCGCAGTCCACTAGAGACCCTGCAAGTTAACCTGGGTTACCGCTGTAACCTTAGCTGTACCCACTGCCATGTCAATGCCGGTCCCAACCGTACCGAGATGATGGATGGGGATACAGTCGACAGGGTAATTCAGGTGCTGGAGAGTGGGGGGGTTAAGGTTCTTGACCTCACAGGCGGTGCCCCTGAGATGAATCCCTGGTTCCGTAAGCTGGTTATGGCGGCAACCAGTCTCGGCATACGGGTGATTGATCGCTGTAATCTCACTATACTGGAGGAGCCTGAGCAGCATGAACTGGCTCAGTTTTTATCAGACAATCAAGTTGAGATAGTTGCCTCAATGCCTTGTTATCTAGAGGAAAACGTAGATGCACAGAGAGGCAAGGGTACATTCAATCTAAATATCAGGGGGCTCCAGCGGTTGAATAGACTGGGGTATGGTGACGATGCCGGTGGCAAGATCCTGAATCTTGTATACAACCCGCAGGGGGCACACCTTCCACCTTCACAGGGTGCGCTGGAGCCGGATTACAAAAAACATCTGCATGATAATTATGGGATTATCTTCAACCAGCTGCTAACTATCACCAATCTGCCTATCCACCGTTTTGGCAGCCGACTCCTCTCTAAGGGAGAGTTTGATGGTTATATGGAGCTGCTGCAGAGCGCACATCGAGATGAGAATCTATCTACAGTGATGTGCCGTTCACTCGTCAGTGTTGACTGGCAGGGGGTGATCTATGATTGTGACTTCAACCAGATGCTGAAACTTCCACTGCGCAGCGGGGATGAGCAGGTTATGCATATTGAGGATCTGCTGGATGATGATCTCTCAGAGCTCTCCATACGGGTTGCGGGGCACTGCTACGGCTGTACTGCTGGTCAGGGATCCAGTTGTGGCGGGGCGCTTAGCCAAGGGTAGGATATTGGGCTTACCTTCAATCTCAATCATCATTCCGGTAGTGAATGAGGCTACAGTAATTGAGAAAACACTCAGGCCACTGCAACCGATGCGGGAGCGGGGAGTTGAGATTATTGTCGTGGATGGTGGCAGCAGTGACCAGACCAGAGAGCTCTCACTGCCCTATATCGACCGCTGGGTTAAATCGGATTCTGTCGGGCGCGCACTGCAGATGAACAGGGGGGCGGAACTGGCCAGAGCGGAGGTGCTCTGGTTTCTTCATGCAGACACGCAGGTACCGGAGGAGAGTGATCAGACCATACTGCAGGCACTCCAAAAACAGTTATGGGGGCGCTTTAATGTGCGCCTGAGCGGAGATAGGATGCTACTGAGATTAGTGGAGATGATGATGAATCTGCGCTCATGCTGGAGCGGGATCGCTACCGGGGATCAGGGGATATTTCTTTCGCGCTCCCTGTTTCTGGAGCTTGGAGGGTTTCCGGAGATTCCGTTAATGGAGGATGTTGCCATCAGCAGAGAGCTGAGAAAGAGGGGACGCCCACTCTGCATTCGGCAGAGGGTGGTGACCTCCAGCCGACGCTGGGAGGAGAGAGGGGTGATAAAAACGATCCTACTGATGTGGGGTCTCCGTTTTGGCTACTGGGCGGGAGTCTCACCACAGCGACTAGCCAGAATGTATCGATGAGCTCTCCACTGCTTATCTTCGCCAAGGCTCCTGTTCCAGGATACGCAAAAACCCGTCTGATTCCGGCACTGGGTGAGCAGGGGGCAGCCACACTACAGCAGCGTATGATCAACCATGTAGTCGAAGAGGCGCGGCTATCTGGGGTGGGGCCGGTTACCCTCTATTGCGCCCCAGATTCATATCACCCACTCTTTCAGCAGCTGCAGCAGGACCATGGCCTGGGGATATGCAGACAACAGGGGGCGGATATTGGTGAGCGGATGTTGCATGGATTTGAGCAGACGCTGAAAGAGAGTGAGATGGCTATCCTGGTGGGTACAGATTGCCCGCAGCTGGATGCCAAGCAGTTTCAGGCGGTCCATGCCGCACTGCAGGGCTCAGAGGCGGTGGTGATTCCTGCGCTGGATGGTGGTTATGTGTTGATTGCGCTCAGGCGAGCTTTTCTGGACCACCTGCCAACCCTGTTCAGGGGGATAGAGTGGGGCAGTGACCAGGTGATGGAGGCGACCCGCATGGTTCTCGACAGGTCTGGGCTGGAGTGGGCTGAGCTCTCTCCACTGTCCGATATCGATATCGAAGAGGATCTTGCGCTGCTACCACCCCAGTGGGGAGTTAGTAACCCTTGTGGGTTGTGCTCCTAGGAGAGCATGTCATGTAGTGTCTGTGCTCTCTCGGCACACTCAATACCAAAGTCCGTCAGGTAGCCGCCATCCTTCTGTGAGGTTATCCCTTTTTTGTGAAGTCGCTCTGCCGCTTTAACCATGCCTACCCCGGCACTATTGTGGATCTTTATTCCCTCTTGTGTAGAGTGCAGGTCAAATTGCATTAGAAGATTAAGTTCGTCGACCAGCTCCTGCGTATAACTCATCCCTGTTATCTCCTTGTCATTATTGATAGACCTTCAAAGTATACTCGTTTTCATGGCGGTTACAGGAATATAACAGATAGACTCTGTTTAGATTTTATGATTTTGGCACTCTCTGATCACGACAAGGGGCCATGAATGTTGGCTGCTACTACATGGCCAATGCGGGAGGGATATTGGTGGGCACTGTGCTCTCTGGGTGGATCTATCAGCAGCAGGGGATAGATGGGTGTCTCTGCTCTATTTGCTTATAAGATGTGGACAAAACAGCAGGATGTGGACTATCCTCAAGGTGTTGAGGATGAACTTTATCAGGAGAGCAAAAATGAGAAAAACAGCTAGTGTACTAATTTTAACAATTGGCTCCTTTAGCACAACTGCTATGGCAACCGATCTAATCTGCAGTATGGATGAGATCAACAAGGGTACTGGCGAGGTTACGCATACTGACAATGTAACTGTCACTGTTCCAGACCAGAGCAGCAAGAACGTGACTGCGCTCACCTACTACAACAGTGACCGCATTATCGAAGAGTGGGAGATCACTCCTACCCATTCAAATTATCGTTATCGCAAAATTGTGGATGGTGATGTGCTGAAGATTGAGACCAGCTCTATTGAAGCCTCAAGCGGAAAAGTTATGGGTGCTGTTCATTATGATCCATCACCATATCTGAGGATTCGTGGTCACAAAGAGAAAGAGACAACCTTCTCAGGCCAGTGCTATCTGGCTCCTGCATCTTCAGAGAAGTAGCTCTTAACATCTTCCACCTGTTCTGAAATCCAGACATTGGCGCTCTCGGCGCCCTTGTCTGCGCTTTTCTTGCTCTCTTCATAGAATGCGGAGGCGTCCTTTTTGCACTGCTCTGGATCCTTGTAGCACTCCTCCGCTGCTTGAGCAGCATCTGCAGCAATCAAGCCTACCGAAGCGATAGATCCTACAATCGGTATTTTTGATGCGCCCTTGGCAATCTTTCTGATTCCCTTCGGTTTATCGGCCTCAATCTTCGCAAGCTTGTGATGTGCCTTGTCGAGATCTTTTCTGGTGGAATTAAGTCGCTCTTCTGTTGTTGCTAACCGTCTTCTCTCTCTATCCAGATCTCCACGACTCTTTTCCAGTTTTGATTCCAGTTTTCTGTTTTTTTTAAGTAGTCGTTCTGCGCTCTGCTTATAACCCTTTAGCTGAGCGACCTCTCCAAGAAGAGAGGTGATGTAATAGAGGCCACTACCAACTGCGCCAATGGACCCAACCAGCAATGCGGTAACCATTTTTTTTCTAACCGTCATCGTTGGCTGCCCACTCCAGGTTCTGTTCAATAGAGGAGCGGTGGTTGTTAATAACAACGGAGCCAAACTCCTGAACCAGAGAGTCCATCACATTCTGCTCTATGGTTTCGTAATCAGACAGATGCTGGTAGCTCTTGTAGAGGTCAACTGTCCTGTTTTGCAACTGGACTCGGAGCAGTGATTCAATCAGTAGGTCTGCAGCACTGTCATTGGTATATCCGGAGTACTCCTCACCAATATCCCCTCGTGCTGAGATAATCAGATCCAGCAGTCTGTCACTCTCCTCTTCGCTTGTCTCTTCTGTATGAATCAGATTTTCCAGAGTGATGCCGTGCCGTTTCGCAAGTTTTTGAGCCTTCTCTATCTTTTTTACTCTTGGATTAACAGCCTTTTTTTGAGGCCTCTTCTCTATTTTTTGCGGGGTATGGGAGGGAGGATCACCTGCCATACTCTTGTCGATGCTATCCAGCGCGGTATCAATCTTTTCAGCAGAATCACCATTGTCTGGGTCTTCATCCGTCTCGTCTCCTGGTGGAATATCCACAAATTCCTGGTGCCACTTCTCAACAACATCATTCCGTTCGGACGGGAGAAACTCTCCGGCTGCTACCAGTTCATCAAAAATTGAGCTGTAGACTATCTCTCTGGTCTCTCTATTCTGAATGGACTTGCTCTCGATGACTCTTGGGGTAATGCTGTTGAGCAGCTCTTTAATACGCCTGTCTCGATCTTGGCTGATGCTCCCATATAGAAGGTGGTCAAAAAGCATCTGCGGATCGGCAAACCCAAAAGTAGAGGAGAGTGTATCCATATCCTCCTTGAATGAGATAGCCTCACCAAGCTGCTCTCCAGTTAAATGTTCAACATCAACAGGCTCGACTGGCCCAATCAGCAGAGATATGGGGAGCTCTGTTGGGGTCAGGCGGAAACGGTCATGGATATTGCAAATCTCAAACAGAGCATCTGCCCGCTCTCTGGTGGAGAGCCACCGGTCATCATCTTCTTGTCCAACTTCGTCAGCAGCAAAGGTTTCTGGATCTTCTGTAAGTGAGGACTCCTCAGCAATGTTCTCAACTGTATCGTCAGTAACATCGTCGGTATCCTCATCGGCATCCTCATCGGCATCCTTATCGGCATCCTCCGCGACATCTTCAGAGATATCTACCATCATCTCTTCTGATAAATTCCCTCTGTCCGGTGGCTTGGTCGACTCTATTGTCTCCTCTTTTTTAGGGGCGAAAAAATAGACCGTAACTAACCCGGCAATAGAGACGGCAGACAACACAAGACTGCCAAGGAAGATGGCAGTCAGTAGCAGAAGCAGGAGGGTAGTAAAAGCGTAGAGTCTTTGCTTTTGTGTTAGCACAACATCATGGTGCCGTTGATTGAATCAACTGGAATGATTGCAGCGAGTGGAAATCCAGATCTAGTCCGGTTCCAATAACCACTAAAATCACCATGATAATGGCTGTGGCAACTATGGATGCAACCATGAATTTCATTACTAGCCACACCAGTGAGAGGAAGGATATATCCAGATCGGTTACCCGCACCTTGATGGGGTGTTTGTCCTGAAGGATGTCGCCATCAGATAGCTCACCCTTGTCGTTACGGTTGAATTTAATTCTCATATTGAGCGAAATTATACCAGAGAGATCTCGTCATCAAACCACCTCTTAAGAGAAAGATCAGGTATCCTCTCAGATCATCATCAGAAACATGGTTGTATGTCACATTTTTCAGAACGGTTTAGTGCATTATCGCGGGTATACGGTGAACGCGGGCTAGAGAAGCTTACTACCTCTCATATTTGTGTGGTTGGAATTGGTGGGGTCGGTTCATGGGTTGCCGAGAGCCTTGCGCGCTCTGCAGTTGGCAAGATTACCCTGGTAGATGGCGATATAATTGCCAGAAGCAACTCAAATCGTCAGATTCACACTCTGGAAAGTACGCTGAATCGCCCAAAGGTTGAGGTGATGCGTGAACGTATCATGGAGATAAATCCACAGTGTTGGTGTGATGCGGTTAAGAAGGATCTTGATCACGACAACATGAGAGATATCCTGGAGCGTGGATATGACTGCGTAATTGATGCCATTGACGGAATTAATGTAAAAGCCAGGATGATCTACCACTGTAAACGCAACAAGATCAAAATCGTGACAACCGGTGGAGCGGGTGGGTTGCTTGATCCAACAAAGGTGACCATACGTGATCTTGCCAAAACTGCAAATGATCCACTGGCTGCAAAGGTCAGGTCAGAACTACGTAGAAACTACAACTTTTCAAGAAACCCCACCCGTAGTTTCGGTATTCCATGTGTCTACTCAACTGAACAGCAGCGCTATCCATCGGCGGAAGGGGAGGTCTCTTACTCCAAACCTGGTGTTCCGGGTTTATCTCTTGACTGTGCCTTTGGGTATGGGTCAAGTGTGGCTGTGACCTCAGCAGTCGCACAGGCTGCATGTTATAAATCCATTAGCATTATACTTAATAAATCAGCATGATATGTTATGTATCTAATGTATACAATTAAAACAAAAGAGTTTCTGTAACCACATAAAAATACGTATTTTTACGTATTTATTCACAACCAGATGCTCTGTAATATCTTTGGTACTGGATTTACCTGTATAGAAATAGCTACCGAGACATATTATGAGCATCATTCAACACAATTTAGACGCAGTCATCATAGGCTCCATAGGGGTCATCTCACTGCTATGGTTGGGTCGTAGCATCTATCTTGCCATTAAGGATATTCTTATCGACAGGGCAGAAGAGAGATCCATATCTCACTCTCACTGAGATAACACCACAAGCCATTCTGGCCGGGAGCCTAAATATGCTCCCTGATTACTTTAACTTATCACTAACCACCGGCTACAAATAAAACTAATTTGATATATTGGTATTACCTTATATTATCAAGTTGCGTTAGATGTGGTTTCTTGTCAACAAGGTTAGGAGAAGAGTTATGAGAAAAGTAATCGCTGTCATCGTACTGACACTGGTTGCCTCCAGCGCTTCTGGTTGGTTTGGCGGAGACAATGATAGTTGGGGTGGTTGGGGTAACACGGATGGTTACGGTTATTCTGACGGTCGGGGTCGTGGTCACGGACGCGGATCTACCGACATGGATGGTTCATTCAGCATGACCATCAATGCCAGCGGACGTGCTCACACAGATATGAAGAGTGATATTGATGGTGACTGGAGAGGTGACTATTACGGTGATACCGGATGGAACACCCACTCCTATCCTTATCAGTATGGCTACTATGCATCTGCCCCAGCTTACAACCCAACAGCCGGCTATGAAGCACATCGGAAGGCAGTTGAAGAGCGCCGCGCCGCGGCTGCCCAAAAACGTGAAGAGGCAAGAGCTGTAACTGAATAACCTTGCCGCAACAGAACCCCGGCCGTCATTGCGGTCGGGTCAAATCGCTTGACTAGATTCATTCCCTCTATATAATACGCCGCTCATGCGCCCGTAGCTCAGCTGGATAGAGTACTTGGCTACGAACTAAGGTGTCGGAGGTTCGAATCCTTCCGGGCGCGCCA
>JACKQG010000881.1_pt1 | contig 42401 bp, 46 predicted proteins | sample 8237621 | NCBI WGS metagenome assembly JACKQG01 (sample SAMN15677084, study PRJNA649215) | marine metagenome | biome: marine; feature: Black Sea; material: saline water; isolation source: suspended particulate matter (SPM) from the Black Sea western gyre | collected 2013-06-09/2013-06-10 | depth... | reverse complement strand
GTTGAACGTGTTTTAGAAGCATTTAATCAAAAAGGCATCTGGCCTTAATTCAATTATTTTTCAATTTAATTCAAAATATGTCTGATGTCTTAGTAGTACAAAATACTCGGATTGAAAGTTCAGGGTATTTGGGAGAATTATTAGCTCGTGATGGATTTGGTATTACTTCAATTAATGCAAAACATGAAACAATTCCTCACAAAAAATTTTCATTGGTAGTGATATTAGGTGCTCCTGAAAGTGCTAATGATGATTTTCCTTATCTTATAGAAGAACAAGAATTAATTAAAAATTCTGTAAATAACGATATCCCTGTTTTGGGAATTTGTTTAGGATCACAACTAATTGCAAAAACTTTTGGTGCTAAAGTCTATTCTGGTCCAAAAAAAGAGATTGGTTTTTACAATGATTTGAAAATTTCTAGTAACTCTACATTTTTTTCAGGTTTTCAAAATCCATTCACTGTTTTTCATTGGCATGGTGATACCTTTGATTTGCCTCAAGGTGCCCTGAGATTAGCCTCATCTGAGCATTATCTAAATCAAGCATTTCAATACAAAAGTGCTATTGGATTACAATTTCATTTAGAGGTAAATGAAGAGATGGTGAATTCGTGGCTTGATAACACCAAAGAAAAATTACAAAAAATCTCATATATCAATCCACAAGAAATCCGATCAGAAATAAATGAGAATATTTCAATTGTAAAATCAAATATGAAGAATTTTTACAACAATTTCAAATCATCATTTGATCTTTGACCAAAGTTTAATATATTGAGTTTTGATTTATCGATCGAACGATGTCAGCAGTGAAGAAAATTTTTGAAGAAATAATTCAAACCGATCACAAGGTTATCACTGAAGAATCATCAAAATCTATTCTCAAATCTTATGGTGTCAAAGTTCCACCATTTGCATTAGCAACATCTGCTGAAGATGCGGCAAAACAAGCAAAAAAAATTGGCTTTCCACTTGTAATGAAAGTAGTATCTCCACAAATCTTACACAAGACTGATGTTGGTGGTGTCAAAGTTGGAGTAAACAATGTAGCTGATGTTAAAAAAACATTCAATGACATGTATGGTAGACTTTCTAAAAAGAAAGGAGTTAACGTTAAAGGCATTCTTTTGGAGAAAATGGTTCCAAAAGGTGTTGAACTAATTGTAGGTATTCAAAATGATCCACAATTTGGTCCAATGATCATGGCAGGATTAGGTGGAGTAATGACTGAGGTTTTCAAAGATGTTGCATTTAGAATGTTACCAATTACAACATCTGATGCAAAATCTATGATTAATGAACTCAAAGGTTCCAAACTTCTCAAAGGATTCAGAGGTAGTGCTCCAGTTGACCTAAACATGGTTGCAAAAATGTTGGTAGACATTGGTAAACTAGGTGTAGATAATGCCGATTACATTAACAGTATTGACTTTAATCCAGTAATTGTATATCCAAAATCTCATTTTGTAGTTGATGCAAAAATTATTTTAAATAATAAATTCAAAAAGAATTCAATCTCAAAAGCTAAACCAAACATTACATCAATGGAGTCCTTCTTTACTCCAAAATCTGTTGCACTAGTTGGTGCATCTGCAACACCTGGAAAGATTGGTAATTCTGTATTAGATGCACTTGGAAAACAAGATTACAAAGGTAAAGTATATCCAATTAATCCTAAACAAAAATCAATTCTTGGAATCAAATGTTATCCATCATTAGAAGACATACCAGGAAAAGTTGATCTGGTTGTTGTTTGTATTGATCTTTCAGCATGTGTCCCAATTATGAAAGCCTGTGCTAAAAAAGGAATTCATAATGTTGTAATTGTTTCAGGTGGCGGTAAAGAACTTGGTGGTGACAGAGCAGTAATGGAAGCTGAAGTCAAAGAATTATCTATAAAACACAAAATTCGTGTAATTGGTCCTAATTGTATTGGAATGTTTAATGCAGCAAATAGACTTGATTGTGCATTCCAAGGACAAGAAAGAATGGTACGTTCAAAATTAGGCCATGTTGCATTCTTTTCACAAAGTGGAACTATGGGAATTAGTATGTTGGAAAGTGCTGATTTGTTTGGTTTATCAAAAATGATTAGTTTTGGTAATCGTTCTGATGTTGATGAAGCAGACATGATATGGTATGCTGCAAATGATCCTCAAACTAAAGTAATTGGATTATACGTTGAAGGATTTGGTGATGGTAGAAAATTCATCAATACTGCAAAACGTGTAATGAAAGAAAAAAAGAAGCCAGTTATTATTTGGAAGAGTGGAAGAACTGCTGCAGGTGCAAAACAAGCTGCATCACACACCGGTTCTCTTGGAGGTTCTAATGCAATGATTATGGGTGCATTCAAACAAGCAGGAATTATTTCAGTTGACAGTTATCAAGAATTAGTTGGAGTCCTAAAAGCACTAGCCTGGCAACCTCATGCAAAGGGTAACAAAGTTGCAATGACAAGTAATGGTGCAGGTCCAATGATTGGTGGAATTGATCAACTAGAAAAACATGGTCTTGCAATAGGAAAATTATCTCCAAAAATTATGAAAAATATAAAGGATCATTTCCCTCCAACTGTTCCAATTCATAACGGTAATCCTGCAGACGTTGGTGGTGGTGCTACTGCAGATGACTATAGATTTGTCATTGAACAATTCTTAGATGAAAATAATGTTGATATTGCAATGCCTTGGTTTGTCTTCCAAGATGATCCTCTTGAAGAAACAATTGTAGGCTATCTATCTGATCTCTCAAAGAAAAACAAGAAACCTATTCTTGCTGGAGGTAATGGTGGTCCATATACTGAAAAAATGATAAAACTGATTGAGTCACACAATGTTCCAGTTTATCAAGATCTTCGAACATGGGTTGCAGCAGCATCTGCATTAGCTCAATGGGGCAAAGTACGCGGAAAATAGAGAACATTTAATTCCCATATCCATTGCCAAATTATCATGTCACTAGTTACCACATCTACTTCTGAAGGCATTTGTACTGTCACGATCAATAGACCTGACAAACTCAATGCTATGAATACCGATGTTGCAAAAGAACTAATCAAAACTTTTGAAGAACTAAACCACAATGATGATGTCAAAGTCATCATTTTGACTGGTGAAGGAGAAAAGGCATTTTCTGCAGGTGCAGATATTGAATACATGTCAAAAATCTCTGCAGATGAATCAGTCGAATATGCAAAAACAGGTCAACTTGTTACTGCAACTGTTGAATTGGTAAAACAACCAACTATTGCAGCAGTTAATGGGTTTGCTCTAGGTGGAGGTTGTGAACTTGCAATGTCTTGTGATATTAGAATAGCTGCAGATACAGCTAGGCTAGGTCAACCAGAAGTAACAATTGGTGTCCCTCCAGGATGGGGTGGCACACAAAGATTAATGAGAATTGTGGGAATAGCAAAGGCAAAAGAACTTGTCTACACCGGTAAAATGGTCAAAGCAGAAGAAGCAAAAGAAATTGGTCTTGTAAATCAAGTAGTTCCTCTTGCATCATTACAAGAAGAAGCTTTGAAAATGGCACAACAAATAGCTGGAAACTCTACTATGGGTGTTCAGATGTCTAAAGTTGCAATCAACAAAGGACGAAATGCAGATCTTGATACTGGTCTTGCACTAGAACTCCTTGCTTGGAGAAACTGTTTTACTCATCCTGACAGAGAAGAGCGAATGACAGCATTTGTGAACAAGTCAAAGAAATAGCTATTTCTAATTTCTTTTTTATTTTATTAGTTATTTTTTTAGAGTTTTTTCTATCTCTAAGATACTGTTACTACTCCAACTCTCCATGGATGGAATGAACAAAAGTAGTTGTAAACACCTGATTCTTCAAATGTAAATTCAAATTTATCTCCTGTGTTTAGTGGAGGACTATTAAACAGTTGTATAACCTTTCCTTTCTCCCCAATACTTTGTATATTGTGAGGTACAGAATCATCATTTATCCATGTAACTGTTGTACCTGTTGGAATTTCAAGATTCAATGGAGAATAAAATCCTGCACCAGTAACATCAAAGTTTCCATTGGGAATGAATATCTCTGCATTTGTAACTTGAGGTATATGTTCTGATATTTCTACAACAATGACTTTATTTTCAATCAAAAACTTGATCATGTTGAGAAATTCCCCTTCAGAAACAACTCCTTCACCATACCACAATGCAGTATTTTTTACCCAATCTGGAACTGCTTGTGCACTGGCAAAATTAACTGAAATTGATACTAGGGAAATTGATAATACTATAACTAGAACAAATGCAACTTTTGATGCGTTTTTCATATCTCTATGTTGAATTTTGCCAATTTATAAGATATGTGTTCTTTGTCTTGCACTGCGTACTGATTTGTTATATCTAATTTTCATACTTGATAATCATGCAAGAATTGATTCAATCTCAAAAAATAATGGATGATGGTAGAAAGCAGGTTATTTTGGAAATACTTGCTGACAAATATTGTAAATTAATTCTCCATAACACTCTAGAAAAGCCAAAATCTGCTATGGAAATATCTAATGAAAAAAATATTCCTATTAGCACTGTGTATAGAAGATTACAGACTCTATATGATGCCAAATTACTTGCTATTTCTGGCTCAATTAATCAGGATGGAAAAAAGTACTTTCTATACAAGAGTAGGGTAAAATCCATTTCTCTAAAATGTGATTTAGAGATAACCACCGTTGAATTGATTCCAAACACATCGCCTGTAAGTTAACCATTGAGGATTTTTGTTTGAGATAAAATGATGGAAAAAGATCTCAATACATCAAATCGACAAATACATTCCTCAAAAAAAGAATCTACTCGAAGCATTACATACAGACTTCCAGAAAAACTAGTCTCTGAGTTAGAAACTGAATCAACTCAAAAAGGTATTTCACAAAATGTACTTGTTAGACAGATTCTAGAAAAATATGTTCAATGGGATAGATTTTCTAGTAAAATTGGAATGATTCCAGTTCCAAAAGGAATTCTTGAAGCCTTGGGTGGTGAATTAGATGGACAAGACATTGATGAAATAATCACTTTGATGTTTCCTATGATAAAGGACACTGTTTTGTTTATCAAAGGTGGGTATGATTTGAAACGATGTATTGAAACATTAGAAGATTACATGCGAGCATCAGGAATGAATTCTGATCATCGAGTAGAGGGTGATATGCATACGTTTTTGATTCAGCATGATTTGGGATTAAAGTGGTCTGTTTTCACTGAACAATTACTAACTCAAGTCTTTCGAAGTTTCTTACCTGAAAAAGAACTAAAATTTCAGACAACTGAAACCACAGTAATTTTGTATGTATCTTTAGGCTCTGATTTTAATGAACATGATTATCATAATTGAAATTTGATTATCTCTTTGAAATATCTCTCTTCATAATATCTATCAATGAATTCATCTGATCCTATGCAACAAAAAACTTGGGTAAAGCAAATTATGAATACTTCTATTGTCTCTGTTGATTCTTCTATCACTGCTACTAATGCTGCAAAAATGATGGAAGATACTGGGGTTGGAGCTGTGATAGTTTTAGAAAATAATTTGCCCGTTGGAATTGTAACTGATAGGGACTTTGCAATTAAGATCACTGCACATTCTTATCCTATTGACACTCCTATCCGAAGAATAATGTCTTCTCCACTCATCTCAATTGATTCTGATTCTGATTTATGGGTGGCATCAGATTTAATGTCTACTAGAAATGTAAAAAAATTGCCTGTTATTGATGATGATAAAGTCGTTGGAATTTTAACTTCTAGTGATTTGGTCAAACATATTGCTGATCACTAAAAACTATGAGAGAATTACCTTGATTTCTTGAATTACTAGTGTGTCTGGTGGGAAAAACTTCTTATATTTTGAATCATCTTTTTTCTTCATAATGGCAACTGAGCAAACACAAAAGATGGTCACAGTTACCTCAAAAGCAGCTGAAAAGATCCAAGAATTTATGAAAGAAGAAGCAGAAGCCCCTGAATACCTTAGAGTATATGTTCAAGGTGGCGGTTGTTCTGGTCTATCATATGGAATGGGTTTTGAAAAAGCACCAGAAGAAGATGACATTGTCTTAGAAGAAAATGGCGTCAAACTTCTAGTTGACAGCTACAGTGTTGATCATCTGCAAGGTGCAAACGTAGACTATATTGAAAGCCTAATGGGTTCTGGATTCAAAATTAACAATCCAAATGTTACAAAATCCTGTTCATGTGGTCACTCATTTAGCACCGAATAAACCAATATCACTATTTTTCATTTTTAGTTTTTCCTAGCGAATGCTATGGAAAAGACATTTTTTGAAAATTTTCATTTTTTTGATATCCTTTTTTGCGATACCCTCATATATCGCAGGTAAAACCTCAAAATATGATAATAAAGGAGATGAATAGTTTATGCCTCAATCAGGAATTGTCAAATATCACGTTAAACTTTCCTATGAAGTCGATGGACTCGTTGAAAGAGCAGATATAATCGGAGCCATCTTTGGCCAAACAGAAGGACTGTTAGGCCCAGAGATGAATTTGAATGAGCTGCAACGAGTTTCTAAAGTAGGTCGCATTGAAGTTAGTGCAAAACCTACTACAAACACTACTAATGGTGATGCATTAATTCCCATGAGTACTGATATTGATACTTGTGCATTAATTGCAGCCGGTATTGAAAGCATTGACAAAGTAGGTCCATTTGATTGTAAATTCAGATTAGAAGCTATTGATGATGTTCGAGCTGCAAAGAAAGATGATATTGTAAAACGTGCAAAAGAAATCAAACAAAAATGGGCAACTAAAACTGTTAGTGAAGGTGAAAGTATGCTAAATGATGTTCACCGAGGTGATACTGGAAAATTATCAACATATGGTCCATCAAAACTAACATGTAGTTCTGGCCTTGCTAATTCTAGTTGGGTTATTCTAGTAGAAGGAAGAGCTGATGTAATCAATCTTCTAAGGGCTGGATTTGATAATGCACTTGCAATTGAAGGTGCAAAAATTGATGAATCAATTAAAGAATTATGTAATTCTAAAGATACTGTTGTCGCTTTCCTTGATGGTGACAGATCAGGTGGGTTTATTCTTAAAGAACTCAAATCTGTTGTTACATTAGACTATGAAATTCAAGCCGATTCTGGTGTTGAAGTTGAAGAATTAACTCCGCAAAGAATTGATGAAATTCTAAGACCTATTGCTGATGAGATTAAAGAAGGAAAACCTGCACCTGAACTAAAAAGTGAAGATGATAAACCTATATCTGAAATGGCTGCAAAAGTATTTCCAAATCTCAATGAAACCCTTGAGGCAGTTGCATTAGATGGTGATCAAAATGAAATTTTCAAAGTTCCAATCAGTGAAGTTGTAAGCAAACTATCTTCACAGTCTGGAATCAAATATCTTTTGTTGGATGGAATTATCACCAAGAGACTTTTAGAGGGTGCCAAAAATGCTGGTGTTGAATGTGTAATTGGACATAGAGTTGCAAAATTGACAAACTCTGATGGAATGACACTAAAAACATTCGCTGACCTGGGTGTATCTTAGAATAGATGACTGAACTAAAAATTCAGCACCTCTTAACTCTCTCGTATTTGCTTTCAAAAGGTGCAAAATACAATTATGTTTCTATTACTACGTCCTCACTTGGAAAAAATATCAAAAAATCACAACAATCTGCATCAAAACATCTTCTTGAATTAGAACAAAATCAATTCATTGAGCGAATAATTAATGGAAGAAACATTTCAGTTAAAATTACTTCAAAGGGGTTTTCTGAAATGGTAAAACTCTCAGCAGTTTTACAAAAAAGTCTTGATTCTTCTCCATCACATGTAGAACTAAAAGGTACTTTGGTTTCTGGAATGGGTGAAGGTGCATACTATATGGGACTAAAGGGCTATACGAAACAATTTGAAACAAAAATTGGGTATATTCCATATCCTGGAACTCTAAATGTTAAACTAGATCAAAAAATTCATCAAGAAGCGATTAAACAATTTGAAACTTTGAATGGTGTCAAAATAAAGAGCTTCTCAGATGGAAAAAGAACCTATGGATGGGTAAAATGCTTTGCTGCAAAACTCAATAATTCTGCAAATTGCGAATTAATCATTCTTGAACGTACTCATCATGATGATTCTATAATAGAATTAATTTCAAAGACTTGTTTGAGAAAAATTGCTAAATTAAAAGATGGTTCAAAAGTTTCAATTAAAATTCCAATAAATTCCTAAATCCCGTGAATGGATTCACCATACTCTTTTTGAATTTTAGAGCTGGAACTTTCAGGAATTGGTGATTGTAATCTTGCAACTTTTGCATCAAGATTAATTTTCTTACATCCTTCTGTGATGAATTTTTCTTGATGGGCTTGATCATAACCTAATGCAATTATTTGTGGCCGGACATGGTTTACTGTTTTAAAAATATCATTTTCTTGACCAATTAAACAAAGATCTACCATTGATAATGAATTAACTAATTCTTGTCTTTGTTCTTGTGCATGAAGTGGTCTGCGTTTCTTCATTTTTACTGCCGTATTGTCTGTTGCCACAACTACCACTAAAACATCTCCTAATTCTTTTGCTGCATTTAGTGTGTGGATATGTCCGGGATGAATGATATCAAAAACCCCTCCTGCTAATACTATACATAATGAATCTCTTCCTTTCTCGGTGAGTGTGTTTCTATCTTCATTTACTAATTGGTTTTGAATTAAATTGTCAATTTTTGAATTAATCATATCTTCTGAAAACATACTTTTTTTCTTAATTATTTCAAATGCGTCTTTTTCTTCAATCTGACATGCATACATGATAGATAAAATAGATTTTTCGCTTTGTTCCAATATTTTTTCTATTTTTGACCCTCTCTTTAATTCATCGCTAAAAATTACATCTTTGGTTCAAGGCCTTTTGCTAATCTTAAAGCATCGACAAGACCATCTGCATAACCAATACTCAATATTGCTACCTCATCTTGACCGTCTTCGAGAAATTTTTCTGCATCTTTAACGTATAATTCTGCATTTTCCAAAATTCCCTGAAATTCTTTTTGGTCTTTGTATAGCGGTTCTACTTCTTCAAGTGCTTCTCTTACCATTGGAACATATTTTTTCATCATTTGTATGGATATTTTCTCTGTTTTTTCTGTATTATCAAATGGTTCATCCACACATTGACCAAATATTTTCAAGGCATCTGATTCTGTAAAATGCAATCTTCCTGGAATAATTACGGTGTGTGGTGGTTTTCCAAAATCTGTTTTCTTTAAACTCGATATTTTTCCTGAAATAATACTTTGATCTTTGAATCCTATTCTTGATGCAATAATTACATATGTAGATGGACTAATGACATTTCTTATTTGTCCTTTTTCAGTTTCTAATAATCCATTTAATGCATCTTTAGGATCTAAGAAAAAATCTTTGTCTTGATTATATTCTAAGAGAAGTACTGTGTGATTCCCTTCAATAATGTTTTTGTATATTACATAATATGGAGTTGTTAGGGATTTCATCTCACTCATTATTGTTGCAATTCTTCCTACTTTGTAAAAATGCAAACCACATTCTCCTATCATTGAAGTAAGCGATGATGCTGCATGAATTGAATATGTTTTAATTTTATCTTCTATTGCTCTTGTTCTTAATTCAATGTGAGTTGTAGCGATGTATGGATCTCCATATGCCAATAAAACCACTTTCTTTTTCTTTGCATTTTTTAAAATTTCACTACCATCTTCAACTAGCCATCTTTTTGCAAGTCTGAATTCTCCTTTTGTTGCATTTTTGATTTTTGTTAGATCTGATTTTGCTATTGGACTCGTAAATTGTTCCAAATACACAATATCTGCTTTTGATAATACATCTAGTGCTTCACTAGGAATAGACTTGAATCCCGAAATCCCTAGACCGACAAACCACAGCATTATTGAATATTTTTATCATGAAGTCTTTTTAAATGCTGTAGTGTTTTCTTGAGAATTTCTATTCCTCTGAGATATTCATCTATTGAAACTTTCTCATCAATTGTATGGGCTTCGTGAGGATCTCCTGGTCCATAAGTTACAACTGGAATTTTCCATTGATTCCCGAGAACATTCATGTCTCCAGTTCCTGTTTTTCTAATTAAAGTGGGTCTTGAATGCTCAGTTTCCATAATCCCTAGAGTAAAAGCTCTGACTAGTGCTGAATTATGAGGAGCTTCAAAGGGTTCAGTTTCATCTAAAATTGAATAAAATGCTTCGACATCTCTTTCTTGAGATATTTCTTTGACAAGTGTTGAAATTTTTTGTTCAATTGTTTTACAATTCATATCTACTGGGATTCTAATATCAAAAGTTGTTTCACAATCTTTTGGAGTAACATTGTGACTTGTTCCTCCTTTCACTTCAGTCATTGTAGCTGTCAATAACATTCCTTTAGTTTTACTTTCTTGATTTGCTTCTAGTTTTTCTTTTAATTCCCTTGCAAATATCATAGATTCTAAAATTGCATTTTTTGACAACCATGGTGCACTTGCATGAGAGCTATCTGGTACGCTGATTTTGAGATTTATTGCCAATCTTCCTTTGTATGCGATTGTTACTTGTTTAATTCCACTTGGTTCTCCAAAAATTGCGTAATCGATATCCATCTTTTTCTTAACTAAATTTTTAATACCTGTGGCATTGCCTTCTTCATCTACTGCTCCGACAAAAAATACGGTTCCATTATTATTTTGAATTGAAGCTGCAGCAAATAACATTGCCATTAATGGTGCTTTTGCATCTGATGCTCCTCTACCATAAAGTGAATCTCCCTCTTTTCTAACTTTGACCTTCCCTGGTACTACATCCATATGTCCACATAACATAATTTTTGGAGATCCAGAACCTTTTTTTGCAATTACATTACCCACTTCATCTATCTGAATATCCTCAAATCCTAAATCATCACATTTGTCTGCCAAAAATTCTGCCATTGGTTTTTCACTCAGTGATGGAGTGTAAAGTCTAAGTGCTTTCTCTAGCATCTTGACTGCAAATCTTGGTGTTACTGTGAAATTAGTGTCCAATTCTTACTTTTCTATCTTCAGTGCATAGTCTAGCATTAAGGAAGGAATATCCACTTCACACACTCTAACTGTGTTTTTGTATTCTGTTGTATTGTTTACCTCATGTACAACTAGTCCTTTCTCATCGCTTTCCATCAAATCTACACCTACGATATCTCCTTGAATTGCATGTTTTGCTTTAATACACATCTCTTCCATCTCTTGTGTTACTTCACATGGCTCAGCTGTTCCTCCAAGTGCCATGTTGGTTTTCCAATGTTTAGATGAACGATAAATTGCTGCAACTATCTTATCTCCTACCATGATTGCTCTAATGTCTCTTGGTGGTCTTTGTACAAATTCTTCTAAATAATGAACTTGATAAATTGGATACATATTCTCTCTGCTTTCAATAATTCCTTCAGCTGCATCTCTTTCATTTAATTTTGAAATTAATCTTCCCCAACTACCAACTGTAGGTTTTATCACTCTTGGATATCCTTGTGAATCTAATGCTTCAAGTGCTGCATCTTTTGAAAAGGCTACAGTTGCATCTGGTGTTGGAACCCCGAATTTTTTTAATAACATATGTGTAAATAATTTATTTCCTGCAAAAACTCCTGTGTTGAGACAATTGATAACTTTGACACCTAATCCTTCAAGAGCTGCAGTTGAGTGTAAATTTCTATAATAGCTCACGCATCTCTGAATAACTACACCATAATCTTCAGGTTTTTTTTCTAAATCTATTGCCAATTTTTTACAATCGACCATCTGAATGTTGATGTTCTTTTTTTTGCCTGCTTCTAACAGAGCTTTTTCTTCCCAACGGATGGTATCGTAAAGAATGGTAACGTCAGGATTCACTGTCCCCAATCCTCGCCAACCGTTTGGGCCGGCTTTAGATCGAAACCGCTTGAACCTTTAGACAATTCAAAACTTGCGCCACATTCCGGACATGTTACGATTTCTCCTTCAAGTGCATCACTTGGGATGGAAATATCTGCATCACATTCTTCACATTTTGACATATTCTCTCTTCGTTACTCCTCTAATTTATCATTAATTATCTTTTTTTCAAGTCTGTCTTCTAGAGGGATCTCTATGAGATCACCCATTCTTAGACCCTTTAACCCTGCAGCGACAGCTTTTGCACCTTCATCGTTCTTTTCCAATCCTAAAAGGGACATCAAATATGCTGCACCTGTTTTTCCTGCCAATTCTCCGAACACTATCTTTCGCCTATTTCCAACTGCTCTAGGAGGAATTGGCTCATAGGCTGCAGGATTTCGAAGAATTGCTGCAAGATGTGTGCCTGCTTTGTGTTTGTAAGCTGATGAACCTACTATGGGTTTAGAGTCATATGGTGTAATCGATGTGTATTCTTCAATTAATCTAGACAAGTCAAGTAACATGTCTAACCTGAAATCGTTTGGTGATTTGTAAAGATAAGTTAATGCTACTGCCACTTCTGCAAGGGGAGGAATTCCTGTTCTTTCTCCAATTCCGTCAATTGTAGTGTGAATTTGATCTACTCCTGCATCACATGCTGAAAATGCATTTGCTACTGCAAAACCAATGTCATTATGCACATGTGCATCTAATGGCACATCTACAACCTCTTTTACTTTTTTAACAAAATTATACATTCCAATTGGACGTAGAATTCCTACAGTATCTGGGAGACTAATTCTATCAACTCCTGCCTCTTCGATAGCTTTGCAAACTTTTAATAGAAATTCTGGTTCTGCTCTACTTCCATCTTCCACTGTGAATCTAATTTTTAGTCCATGGGATTTTGCATATTCTACAGTTTCTACTGCCCTTTCAAGTGCTTCTTCCCTTGAAATTCTTAATTTATCTTTTAGATGAATATCTGAAATTCCCAAATATGCTGCACACCATTTTGCATCACAATCTAATGAAATGTCTATATCTGATTTGAGTGCACGTCCGTGGGAAACAATGTCAGCTTTTAACCCTTGTTTGATAATTGTTTTAGTTGCTTCTTTATGATCGTTAGACACTACTGGGGAAATTTCAATTTGATCAACACCAAAATAATCTAACATCCATGCAATCTGAATTCTTTGTTTATTCGTAAATGAAACACCTGGATGTTGCTCACCTTCTCTTAGAGTACTATCCAAAATTCTAATTTTCTTTGGATTTTTTTCATATGCGTTGTATATGTTTGCATAGTGATTCGGATCTTTCATTACTGATATCGTTGACATAAATTGATGATATAAACATATTCGTACTAACTTCGGTGATAAAAAGCAAAAATGATCCTAATTTAGTTTTAAAATTAAATTTTGAAACGAAAGTCGTGATTAGATAATTTTTCTTAAAATTATGACTGTGTTGGTATCTACTACTCCTGGAATTTTCCTTAGAGCGTCAATGGTGGAATTAATTTCTGCAATATTTGTTGCACTCATTATAGTTGTAATGTCATATTGACCAGTAATCTCATAAACTGTTTTCACCCCATCTAATTTTGCAAGTTTTAGTGATACCTTGGATGTATCTGTTGCAGAATCTACTGAAACTAAAACAATTGCACTAGTGGTATTTTCTTCTCCAATTTCCAAAGTGAATTTCTTAATAGTTCCGCTGTCTACTAAATTCTTTACACGTCTTCTAACTGCAGATTCTGATAGTTTTAGTTTTTTCCCTATGTCTACAAATGACTCTCTGGAATCTTCTTTTAGATACCCGATAATTTTTTCATCTACTTTATCCTTGTACATTTCTTTTTTCTTCCTCTTCTGTTAGTACTGAATCCAGAGCATGTAAAACTTTTGTTACGTCATCTTCTGATATTACTAATGGAGGGAGAATTCTGAGGATGTTTCTTCCAGAATAGAGCATTAAAACTCCTTTTTTGATTAATCCCATCAAGATATCTTTAACCTCAAATTTCATCTCAATTCCTATCATGAGGCCTTTGCCTCTAATCTCTCTAATCATATCGTGTTTCTCTTTTAATTTTTCTAAACCTTCTCTGAATAGTTTTCCCATCTTATCTGCATTCTCAATTAAACCATCTTCTGTAATTGCTTTAAGAGCTGCAGTTCCTGCTGCACAAGATATTGGATTACCTCCAAATGTAGATGAATGTTCGCCTTTAGTAATTGAAGCTAAGATATCTGGTCTTACAAGAGTTGCACCCATTGGTACTCCTCCTGCAATTCCTTTTGCAAGACACAAGATGTCAGGTGCAGTATTCCAATGATCACATGCCCATAATCGTCCTGTTCTACCTAAACCAGCTTGTATTTCGTCAAAAATTAACACGATTCCTTTTTCGTCACAAAGTTTTCTAACTTCTTGTAAAAATCCTTCAGGTGCAACAACAATTCCACTTTCACCTTGAATAGGTTCTAAAATCACAAATGCTGTATCATCATCAATTACTGAACGTAATGATTCCATGTCTCCAAACGATGCAAAAGAAACTTTCTCTACTAGTGGTGCAAATGCTTTTCTATATTTTGGATTAAATGTTAATGATAATGCTCCAAATGATTTTCCATGGTATGATCCTTTCATTGCGACCATTCCTTTTTTTCCTGTAAACTTTCTTGCAAATTTCATTGCAGCTTCTATAGCTTCAGCACCACTGTTGTTTAGATGAACTTGTGTCAAACCTTTTGGTGCTAAACCTATAAGGGTTGTCAAAAATTCTTCTCTGGTTTTATTGTATAGGGAACTGTGAACTGTAATTATTTTATCAATCTGTTCTTTGATTGCATCATTGACTTTTTTGTTTTTATGGCCAACTAAAGCTACTCCATACCCTCCCATACAATCGATGTATTCTTTTCCATCGATATCCCATACATGAGATCCTTCACCTTTTTCAATTGTTACTGGAAATCTTTGATATAGATTTCCCATAAATTGGTCTTCACTCATGTTCAATCACCGTACAATTATCATGTGCAATTGCTGATGAAATTGGGTTTTCTCTTTGTCCATTTCCAATCAATGCTTCTTTCACTCCCATATCTAGAGCTTCAGTTGATGCCAAAATCTTTTTTTCCATTCCAGGTCCAATTTTTGGTCTAATCTCTTTTGCTTCTGCCAATGTTAGTTTTGGAACAAGTTTGTCATCCATTAATAATCCATCTACATTTGTGATGAATAATACTTTATCACAACCAACTTTACCTGCAACATATGCTGCAGCCCTGTCTCCATCGATGTTGAGAAATTCTGATTCTTCACTAATTGCAATGGGTGAAATTACAGGCGTGAGACCTTGCTCTAAAAGTGATAAGATGAATTTTGAATTAACTTCTCTGATTTTCCCTGTGTATCCTCCATCAATTGCTTGTTTTCTACCTTTTTCATTAACTATGAGTAATTTCTTTTTTCTATCTGCTTGAATGACCTTTGCATCGACTCCTGAAAGTCCAATTGCATTAATACCATTTTTCTGAAGCATTTGGACAATTGTTTTATTGATTCTACCTGACATCACCATGGTGAAAATTTCTGCAGTTTCTTTGTCTGTATATCTGCTCTTAATGCCACTTGGTGATGTTACGAATTTTGGTTCTTTTCCAAGTTGTTCGCATACTTTGGTAACTTCTTTTCCTCCGCCATGAACAATTATAATTCCTTCAGTTTCTGCTATTTTTTTAATATCTAAAATCGTTGATGGATGTAAATCATCCACTACACTTCCACCAATTTTGATTGTGATCATTTCTAAACAGGAGTTAATGGCGTGTATCTTAGTCCGTCCATTTCATCAAAACCACACATTACATTCATGTTTTGAATAGCAGAACCAGCTGCACCTTTCATCAAGTTATCTGATGCAGAAAGTGCAATCAATCTATTGTTATCTTCATCTAAATCAAATCCAATATCACAAAAGTTTGAACCTACTAAGAATTTTGGATCTGGGAATTTGTACAATCCTTTTTTATCTCTAATTAATCTAACAAATCTTTCTTCACCGTATGCTTGACGATATATTTTCCATAGTTCTTTTTCTTCAATATCTTTTTTCAAGAATGTGTGATTTGTACACAAAATACCTCTCACTACATCTACTGCATGTGGACTCATTGATACACGAATTTTATGTCCTGCAATTTCACTAAGCTCTTGTTCGATTTCACCTGTGTGTCTATGTTTTGCTGGCTTGTATGGTCTAATCACTCCTGCTCTCATTGCATGAGCTGTTCCTGAACCAGAACCTGCTCCTGATGAACCTATTTTTGAATCCACAATGATATGTTCTTCATCAATTAGATTATTTTTGATCAATGGTGCAAGTGCAAGCATTGATGTAACTGCCATACAACCTGGACAAGAAACTAGTTGTGCATTTTTAATTTTCTCTCTATGTAATTCTGGTACTCCGAAAACTGATTTTTCTAAATAGTCTGGATGTGGATGTTCCCAACCATACCATTTGTCATATGCGTCTTGATTGTGCAATCTATAGTCTGCACTCAAATCAATTACTTTGACTCCTCTATCGTAGAGGGCCTTTACAATTTCAGTTGCAGTTCCATGAGGTACTGCGGTAAATACAACATCACACTTGTCTGTTAATTTATCATAATCTAATTCTGAAAAAGTGAGATCGGTAAATCCTTTCAAACTTGGTTGGATTCTGTGGAGATATTCTCCTACATGTTGTCTTGATGTGACCATTGCGATTTCTACATCTGGATGATTTACTAGAAGACGAAGTGTTTCTCCTCCTACATATCCTGATGCTCCTACAACTCCTACTTTCATGATAAGACCCCTTCTAAAGGAGTATAATTATTTTCTTACGTGGTTTAAAGCAAATTCTATCATTTCTTTTGGTATGTTTCGTTGTGCAACTCTTGCCAACCCTTTGAATTCTACTGTATTGTTAACTTCATGTACTACCAGGCCTCTTTGGTCGTCTTCCATCATGTCTATTCCTAAAATTCCACCCCCCATGGCTTTTGATGCTTTTACTGCCATATCCTCCATCTCTTTTGTGATCTCACAAAGTTCTGGATCTGCTCCTAGAGCGATATTTGTTTTGAATCCACCTGAAGATTTTCTATACATTGCTGCAATGGGCTCATCTCCTACCGTAATCACTCTGATGTCTCTTGGCGGTCTTTGGATTAATTCTTGCAAATAGTAAATTCTATCATGAGGGCTATCTGTAATGTCTCTGATTTCAAAAACTGCCTCCATGGTATCTTTATCTTTAAGTGGCATTACTCCTCTTCCCCAACTTCCAATTACTGGTTTTATTACTAGTGGAAATCCTACTTTTTCTAAATTTTCTGCGGCACTTTCACTTGAAAATGAAAAATATGTTTTTGGTGTTGGAATGTTATTTTTTTTCAAAAGTAATGTCATGAACATTTTATTTCCACAAATATTTGCAACTTCAAATTTGTTCAATACTGGAATGTTCATAAATTCTAGACTAGCTGTAAAATGAAGGCCTCTGAAATAACTAACACATCTTTCCAAAACAACATCTCCCAAATCAAAATCTTCCTTTTTACTATCCGTATTGATCTGAGTGATTTTTGCATCTAACATCAATACATCATGTCCTAATTCAGATGCTTCTTTTTGTAGCATCTTTTCTTCCGCTCTTAAGCGGTCAAAGACAATACAAACTTTTGACATTACTCTCCCCAGTCTTCGCCTACGGTTTCTGCTTGTTTAAGCTCGACATTTGATCCATCTTTTTTTGCGATTTCAAAGTCAGCGCCACAATCAGGACAGGAGACAATTTCTCCTACTGAGGCATCGTCTGGGATGTTTAATGTTGCATCACATTCTGGGCAGTTCATGTTTTTGTAGACCTTTTCTTTTGTAATTTATTAGCTTCTGTTGACTGCATTCCCCATAATTCTACGAATCCTTTGGCCAATCTTTGATCAAATGTTGATTCTACGCCATAAGTTGCAATATCGTGACTGTACAATGAATTATTGGACTTTCTTCCGACAACTCTGAGACTTCCTTTGTACATTTTTAGCTTCACTGTTCCTGAAACTGATTTTTGTGATGCCTCGATGAATCCATCCAGATCTGTTTTGAGAGGATCTTGCCAAAGTCCTGAATAGACCAAATATGCCCATTCATCATCAATCATTGATTTGAATTTATTTTCATGTTTGGTGTGAACCATTTTTTCCAAATCTGTATGAGCTTCAATTAGACATGCTGCTGCTGGAGTTTCATATACTTCGCGAGATTTGATTCCAACAACCCTGTCTTCAATATGATCAACTATTCCAACACCTGCATTACCTGCTTTTTTGTTAATATATTCAATAAGTTTTAGAGGTTCCATTGTTTTTCCATCCACTTCTACTGGAATTCCTTTATTGAATTTAATTTCCAAGTATGTTGGTTTGTCTGGTAAATTTTTTGTTTTAACCCAAATAAATGCATCATCAGGTGGTTCATTATATGGATCCTCTAACACGCCTCCTTCTATTGCGCGACCCCACAAGTTTTGATCAATGCTGAATTTTTTAGCGACAGTGTCAATTTCTATTCCGTGTTTTTTTGCAAACTTTAATTCTGTATCTCTATCCAAATTTTTATCCCGTATAGGGGCTATGATTGGAAGATCAGAACCTGAACGCAATGTGATATCAAATCTTACTTGATCATTTCCTTTTCCAGAACAACCATGTGCAAGTGATGTTACTTTTTCTTTTTTTGCAATCTCTAAAACTTTTTCTGCAATTAATGGTCTAGCGAGGGCAGTAGCAAGACAATATTTTTTTTGATAAAGAGCATTTGCTTTAATTGATGGAAAAATGTAATCTTTGACAAATTCTTCTCTTGCATCAATATTGTAGTGTTTTTTTACGCCAAGTTTTTTTGCTTTTGCTGCAATCTTTTTCCAATCATCACCTTGTCCAACATCTACGGTTACTGTAATGACGTCCATATCGTGTTCATCCTGAAGATATTTCACAACAACTGATGTATCTAATCCGCCAGAAAATGCAAGAATTCCTTTTTGAGTCATAAAACATCTTTCCCGTCGTATTTTGGAATTTATCTTTTGTGATAGGCTCAAAATAAATTATTTTTAAAAAATTTCTGACTAGCTTGAGCTAAAATTCGATGATTATTTAACCGCCAAATATAACGCTGTTTTATGAAAACTCGATCGATAATTTCTGCCGGTATTGCAGGAATTATCATATTATCTGGAATTGGTATTGCTCTTAACTCTGGTAATTCATCTGATGAAAATAAAATCCGTATTGCATATTTTCCAAATATTGGCCATGCAATCCCAATTGTTGGGATGGAAAAAGGATTCTTTGAGAAAAGTATAGGAAATACAACCAATATTGAAACTCGAGTTTTTGATAGTGGCCCTCAGGCAATCGAATCTCTATTTGCCAATTCCATTGATTTGGCATATGTTGGACCTGGACCTGCAATTAATGGGTTTTTAAATTCAGAAAATCATAACGTAAAAATTCTTGCTGGTGCTGCAAGTGGTGGTGCAAGTTTTATTGTTCATCCCTCATCTATAATGGACTTTTCAGAAACTGATTTTGCGGGGAAAAAAATTGCAGCTCCTCAAATTGGTAATACTCAAGATGTGTCCTTGCGACATTATCTATCTGAAAATGGACTAACTACTGCAGAAAAAGGTGGTTCTGTAATTGTTTACAATATTCCAAATCCTGATATCTATACATTATTTGTTAAAGGTGAAATAGATGGTGCATGGGTTGCAGAACCCTGGGCTACTATATTAGAAACTGAATTAAATGGAACACGATTATTCCATGAAGAAGAATTATGGCCAAATCAAGAATTTGCATCTGTTCTTTTAATTGGAAATGTCGATTTTGTAGAAAAAAATCCTGAATTGATAACAAATTTGTTAGACTCACATAGTGACACAGCAACTTGGATTAATCAAAATCCTGTAGAGACTAGAATTATTTTTAATAATTTCATGACTTCTCATTTGGGCCAATCCTTATCTGATGATGTTGTAGATATTGCATTATCTAATCTTGTAATCACAGATGATCCTTTACCTGATTCTGTTCATTCATTTGCAGAAAAAGCAGATGCACTAGGTTATCTTGGAAGAAATGGATATGATTTGTCTGGTATTTTTTACTACTTTGATACAAATTCGGATGAAGGAGACAATAACCCATGACCAAACTTGAAGCAAGAAATATTGTAAAATATTTCAGCCATGATTCTCACAAACTCAAAGCTCTGGGAGGAATAAATCTCAAAGTTGAGGCGGGAGATTTTGTATGTTTGGTAGGTCCTTCAGGCTGTGGAAAATCTACTTTTTTGCGCATAGTTGCAGGTTTGGAAAAACCTGATGAAGGACAAATCTTGTTTGATGGTCATAGTGTTAGTGAAACTGGACCTGAAAGGATTATGGTTTTTCAGGAGGGTGCATTGTTCCCGTGGCTTAAGGTTCAAGATAATGTAGAATTTGGATTAAAGATGGCCGGTATTCCTAAAGAGGAGCGAGCCAAAATATCTCATAGATATTTGGATATGATGCAATTGACAAAATTTGCAGATTCTTATGTTTACCAACTTTCAACTGGAATGAAACAGCGTGTAGCTATTGCAAGAGCACTTGTAATGGATCCTGATGTATTGCTGATGGATGAACCCTTTGCTGCACTTGATGCACAAACTCGTGATTTACTTTTAGTTGAAATGCAATTGATTTGGGAGAAAACAAAAAAGACCATTTTGTTTGTCACTCACAGTGTTTCAGAAGCTGCCGTTCTTGGAACCAAAGTTGCAATTTTCAGTAATCGTCCATCTGTGATTAAAAAAGAAGTTGATAATGATTTCCCACGACCTAGAATCACTGATGATGAATCATTATTAAAATTCCAACAAGATATTTTGGCAGAACTTCGACCAGAGGTAAAGAAAAGTAAAGAGTGATAATCATGGCAAAGAATTTCACACCACACAGAATTGCATTTTATATTGGAATTATTGTAGTGTGGCAAGTAATTGCAATGGCTGGAGTATGGCCTGATAATATTTTCCCATCTCCATATGAGGTTGCAGAAGATTTAGCATATGGTGCAGCAGATGGTAGTTTGTTGTATGGAATAGCAACTAGTATGTGGAGACTGTCAATTGGATTGGCAATTGCAATTGCTGGCGGTGTTGTTCTTGGAATTTTTATGGCAAGAGTGGAGGTCATCAATCAAACTGTTGGATCACTAGTTTTGGGATTACAATCAATTCCTTCCATTGCTTGGGTTCCGTTAGCAATACTCTGGTTTGGATTAACTGATGGGGGAATAATTTTTGTCACGGCAATTGGTGCAATTTTTGCGGTTACCATTAATACTTACACCGGAGTCAAAAACATAGATCCTCACTTTATCGAGGCTGCTCGAAATATGGGTGCAAAGGGAACTCAGTTGATTACGGCTGTATTGATTCCTGCAGCGTTTCCATACATGATTTCTGGGTTCAAACAAGGCTGGGCATTTGCTTGGAGGGGTGTGATTGGTGCTGAAATTCTATTTTCATTCTTAGGATTGGGATTCTTGCTTAATGCGGGTCGTTCTCTTAATGATGTCTCACAAGTCATTGGAATCATGGTGGTGATCATGGGAATTGGTCTGGCAGTTGATGGTGTTATTTTTAAAAGATTGGAAGACAAAGTAATGTCTCGCTGGGGTTTGAGATAGTTTTCTAAAGATTTAATCATCATGGGTCCTTTTGTAACTCACTTCATCATAATAAAATACTGACTAGAGTTTATCACTGAATCTAGATCTGAATTTATCGACTCTACTTTGAGTGTTATATTCATCAGGATATGAACTTCTATTGGATCTTTCTCTCATTTCTTCTTCATGTTCTTTTCTTGCATGATGCAATCTATCTTTTTCATGAATGAACTCTTTGCCACATTTCTGACATTTCACAATTGTTTTGTGATGTTCATGTCTTACATGTACTACCAAATCCTCATGATTTGAAAATTTTGCTTCACATTGAATACAGTTATTTTTTTTACTAAACGGATTTTTCAAATTTCTTACAATAAATCGGTACTGTAATTGCTCAAATAATTTCAGGAGTTTAATTTCTAGGATGACAATCAATTTCACTCTTAATATTAGACGGTTTTACACTTTTTTTATGGATCTTAATAAAATTCTAGTGCCGATTGATGGTTCAAAAAATTCTTTCAAAGCCTTGGATAGAGCAATAACTCTTGCAGGGTTTACTCATGGACATATTACATGTATTCATGTTATTCCTCATGTTTCAGAAGGTGGTCCAAGGACTAAAGCGTTTGATAAAATATTGAAAGAAGATGGAGAGATCGTCTTGAAAAAAGCATCCAAACGTGCAGGTAATAAAAATGTCAAATTCTCTACAAAGCTTTTGAGAGGCTCCCCTAGCCATGTCACTTTACACACTGCAAAATCTGGCAAGTTTGATCATATTGTAATGAGCAGTACTGGATCTGGTTCTGCATCTAAAGATATGATTGGCAGTGTCTCAAATTATGTTCTTCAAAAATCTAAAATTCCAGTATATTTAGTTAAATAATTTGGTGATTAGATTGTCTGATTTATCTTCCATTCTCAAAAAACCAATCACTATTGAAAAAAACTTGTCTTTGTCTCATGCAATTTCTGAACTCTTAAAAAATAATATCAGCAGATTGATTGTAACTGATGAGACTTCTCCTGTAGGAATAATAACTGAGAAAGACATTGGTTTATTTTTACTAAATGACGATACTGAAAAAAATCTTGATGAGATTCATGTGTCTCAAATTATGAACAGATTAACTTCTGTGAATGACTCAGTTGACATTGAAACTTGTGTTGAAATAATGCTTGAAAAAGGAATTGGCTCCTTGGGAGTTTCCTCAAATGCTGAAGGTCTTGTTGGAATAATAACAAAATCTGATATTGCACAATATTATGCTCAAAAATATACTGGATCTCATAAAATTGGAGACGTTATGACCATTTCTTATCTTTCTATGAATTCTGATGATTCTCTTAGAAATGTGGTGTCCAAAATGATTGATGAAAAAATTTCTAGAATTTTCTTAAAAAATAAAAATAATGATCCTGAGGGAATTCTTACATTTCGTGATTTGTTTCATATTGCATTAGAACAAGGTAATTCTGATTCAGTTTTAGATAATTCTGATCAAATGATTTCTATAGTTTTTACAAGAAAGGGATTTCTTTCTAATTCTGGTTTTGGAAATACAATTCAGGCAAAAGATGTAATGACTAAAACTTTTGAATCTGTAGACTTTGAAGAAGACCTTTCTGTTGCATGCGATACTATGGCTCAGAATAGAATTAATGGTTTGGGTGTCAGAATTAATGGAAAATTAGGTGGCGTGATTAGCAAAACTGACGTTTTGAAAGCAATTTACATTGATAATAGTTCAAAATAGTTAGTCTGTATGAACGAAAAACTCAATTTCATTTACATGCATATCTACATCTATTTTTATCCCTAAAATGATATTTTAATTCGTGGGCAATTCATCTATTTTTTAATTTTTAAAGATACTCCAAATGCACAAATAATAATTACAATTGCGAAATACATTACTGCAGTATAATCAAATAGAAATGCTATAGAACCTGCAACCACTGGGCCTACAACTGTTGCAATAGATACTGTTGAACTAAATATTCCAGTTGAAGTTGAACGTGGATTGTTATCCATTAGATGAAAGTTTCCGCCTATGAATAAAAATGCCCATGTGGCACCAACAAGTGCCATAAATGGCATGGCCATCCACCAGTCTGTAACTATTGCTAATCCTACAAAGACAAATGTTGTAAATCCTACACCGATTTGAAATTTTGTGACATTTGATAGATGAATTTTACTTGCCATAACATTCATCAAAATAAAAGCAGTCAATGTGTTTGCAACATATACAATTGATATTTGATAAAGTTCGGCACCTAATTTTTCCATCAACATTATTGGGAGAATAGTCCAAACAGCTGCTGCTCCGATATGTCTTAGTAATAATGATGAAAATAGAAACTTGTTTTTTAAGATAACATTTTTTGTAGTTCCTGGAGTCAACTCTTTTACTTGTTGCGGATTTGGCAATTTGATTGTGAATAATAATCCAATAAAAAATGAAGCCGCACTAATCAAGAAAATTAATCTCAAATCGTTTGCAATTCCTGCTGCTGCAATTCCTGCAAGCCATCCTAGTGCATGAAATGAAATTACAGTTGCTGCTCTCTTTTTGTCAATATTTGCCTCATAGGAATATGCAATCATTGCTGGGATCATTATTCCACTAGCAATTCCTGCTGCAATTCTTACTAGGAAAAACATGCTCAGGTCATCTGCAAAATAATGCAATCCAAATGCTATGGCACATCCGATAAAACCAATTCTGATAAATTTGAGCCTAGTTCCCTTCTTATCTGAATGTCTTCCAAAATAGATTTCTGATAAAATCTGAGCAAAACTAAATGATGCCACTAGCAGTCCGATTTCAAAAATTGATTCTGTAACACCTTTTGCAATTATAGGCATAAAAACAAAGATTATGGAAATTCCTGCATGTTGAAAAAAGGTGGCACTACGAACTAGATTGTTTACTGGCAACTTTTGCATAAATGTACAAAAAATTATGTTTTACCTAATTTCAACATACGTATCAATTCTATTGCTCAGTTGTTTTTTCTGAAAAGAGTTAAACTATGTTGAAATGTTTTAAAATTACATTGACAGAAAAAGAGCCTTTTCTTGATGCAATGAAAAATAGAGTTTTATTGTTTGACGGTGCAATGGGAACTGAAATCCAAAGACATGATCCTAAACCTGAAGACTTTCCAAATAATCAAGATGGGTTTAATGATGGATTGATAATTACACATCCTGAATGGATTAAAGAGATTCATAGAAATTATTTAGATGCTGGTTCTGATTGCATAGAAACTAATTCTTTTGGTTCAAATAAAATTAAACTTGATGAATATGGTTTTGGTGATCAAACTATTGAATTCAATAAAAAAATTGCATCTCTTGCATCTGAAGTTTGTGCAGAATATTCAGATAAACCACGATATGTAATTGGGTCTATGGGTCCAACAGGATATCTTCCAAGTTCTAATGATCCTGATTTAGGCCAAATATCGCTTGATACAATTCGTGAAGCATTTGAATTGCAAGCTGAAGGATTAATTCTTGGAGGTGTAGACGCACTGTTAATTGAAACAAGTCAAGATATTCTAGAAGTTAAATTAGTTATAGAGGCATGCCACAACGCTATGAAAAAAATCGATAAAAAAGTTCCAATTATTGCAAATACTACGTTGGATCAATATGGGAAAATGTTGCTTGGCACAAATATTCAAGCAGCATACACAACTGTCTCTGATATGGGAATTGATGTTTTTGGTTTGAATTGCTCTACTGGGCCTATTGAGATGAATCCCAGTGTTCAGTGGTTAAATGAACAAGATGAACATAACATATTGGTGGTACCAAATGCTGGCATGCCTGAAAATGATGGCGGACAAGCAGTTTACAAAATGACTCCCGATAAAATGGGTGATGTATTAGGTGATTTCCTTGATGACTACAAAAAAGTTCGAATCATCGGTGGTTGCTGTGGAACAAATCCTGAACACATCAGGGCATTGAGAAAAGTAATTGACGAAAAAGCCAACCTTATCGAGGGTTAAGTATTTAGAAAAACAGAGATGATTTTACTACATTGAAAGTTCCAAGAGTAAGTTCAGCACTAAAAGCAGTTGATTTGAAGCAAGTTCCTGCTCCTTTAATCATTGGTGAAAGAATCAACACTCAAGGTTCTCGTAAAGCAAAGAAGCTAGTTCTTGAAGATGATTTTGATGGATTAGTTGATTTGGGTAGAATGCAAGTTGAGGATGGTGCACACTGTCTTGATGTTTGTGTTGCAACAACTGAACGTGCAGATGAAAAAGAGTTTATGTTAAATTTAGTTAAAAGATTAAGCTTAGAAATTGATGCTCCGCTTGTAATTGATTCCACTGATCCTGAAGTCATTGAAGCATCAGTTACTCAAATTCCTGGAAGACCAATAATCAATTCAATAAATCTTGAAGGTGATGGAAGTAGATTTGAAAAACTGGCTCCTATCATGGCAAAATATGGCTTACCTGCAATTGCATTGTGCATTGGTCCCGAAGGTATGGCAAAAACAGCTCAACAAAAAGTTGACACTGCTGAATTACTTTATGAAACAGGAAAAAAATATGGATTAAAAATTGAGCAGTTTATTTTTGATGTTCTTACATTTACTTTGGCAACTGGTGAGGATGAATTTCTTGATGCAGGGAAAAATACTCTTGAAGGAATTAGATTAGTTAAGGAAAAATTCCCAAATTGTTTTACAACATTGGGCCTGAGTAACATTAGCTTTGGTCTTTCACCTCATGCTAGAAAAATTCTAAATTCTGCATTCTTGTATCATGCAGTCAAAATTGGTCTTGATAGTGCAATAGTTAATGCAAAAGAGATAATCCCATATGGTGAAATTGACGAGAAAGAGAAAAAACTTGCAGACGATCTAATCTTTAATGCTCATCCAAATGCCTTGTCTGATTTGATTACTTATTTTGAAAATGCAGGACCTCAAGGTACTACTGCTTCAAAGAAAGTTGATGTTGATCCTTCCTGGCCTGCAGGAAAACGTGCAAACTTTAGAATTGTAAATAGACTAAAAGATGGAATTCAAAATGATGTTGTATCTGCCATTGCAGAAAAACTTGGGAAAAGTGATCTTGTCAAAGATACTGATGGCGTTCTTTCTCTTGATTTGCCAAAGGAGTCTACTCATGATGGCGCCATTAAAACGCTCAATGAGGACTTGCTTCCTGCAATGAAAGAGGTTGGTGACAAATTTGGTTCAGGTGAATTGATCCTACCATTTGTTCTAAAATCTGCAGAATGTATGAAGGCTTCAGTTGGAGAATTGGAGAAATATTTGGTCAAAGAAGAGGGAACAAGTAAGGGTGTATTCGTTTTGGGTACTGTTTATGGCGATGTTCATGATATTGGTAAAAATCTTGTAAAAACTATTTTTCAAAATAATGGATACACTGTTCATGATTTGGGAAAACAAGTTCCCTTGCAAAAATTCCTTGAAAAAATTGATGAAACAAAGCCTGATGCAATTGGATTATCTGCATTACTAGTTTCCACCTCAAAACAAATGAAGTTCTTTGTAGAACATGCAAGAAAAAATAATATGACTGTTCCAATTCTTTGTGGTGGTGCTGCAATTAACAGTAATTACATTAACAGAATAGCAAAAGAAGATGGAATATACGAACCCGGTGTATTTTATTGTAATACTATGTTCGAAGGTCTCAAAACAATGGATGTTTTGGTTTCAGATGAAAAACAAAAGCTCCTAGATGACTGGAAAGTAAAGTTAGAAAACTGGAAAGACAAATCAACTGCTCCTGTTGATCCTGACACTCTTCCAAAAAGTGATGTCAAGGCAGTTCAAGCCCCCACTCCAAAAATTATTGGAGAACCAATCCGATTAAAACTAGATCAAATCAATATGGCCGAAGTTTGGACTATGATTGATAAAAAATCCTTGTTCAAATTATCTTGGGGTTTGAGAGGAAAGGCAGGTTCTGAATCTCAAGATGATCATGAACAATTGTTAACTGAATGGAAGATGAGGATCATTCGAGATAAACTCATAGAGCCTGAAATTGTTTATGGGTATTTCAAATGTCATAATAAAAATAGAAAATTACTAGTTGAAAATCCTCACGGGGATGATGTGGAGTTGGAGTTTCCTCGTTCTACAAAATCTGACCATCTCTGTCTAACTGATTATTTTGGTGATGATGATGTGGTTGCATTTCAATCAGTAACCGTGGGCAATAAAGTAGCAGATATCATTGAACAGTGGAATAAAGAGGACAAATACACTGATGCATATTATCTTCATGGATTGGCAGTTGAAGTTGCAGAAGCTTTGGCTGAATGGGTTAATCGGAGAATCAAAACCGAACTAAATTTAGAAAAAGGCGGGTTGAGATATAGTTGGGGATTCCCTAGTTGTCCTGACGTGGCACAGCATCATCTAGTATGGAAATTATTACAACCTGAAAAGTCTGGAATGACTTTGACTGAATCCGGGCAAATAATACCTGAACAATCTACTGCAGCAATAGTGATTCATCACCCTGATGCAAAATATTTTGTACTCTAATTGGATTGTTTTTCTAAAAATTCATTCAATCCAATGAAGTCATTAGGTGATGTAAGTAATACATCTCCAGTAATTTCTTGTGTTTTCTGTAACAATTCTTCAAATTTTTGACTGTATGATTCTAAATCTAAATTCAAAAACTTTGCAGATTTTTCATTTTTATCTGATGGATATAGGATGATTGGTATTATTGAAAACTCTTTGAGATTATCTGATAAACTTTGAACCTGTTCTATGTTTTGAATTACTTGAGTCATGAATCCTTTTGGATTTGCATCTATTTTTTTTCCGATTTTGGAGAAATTAGGTTTGTTTGATATCGAAAGGTATAGATCAATTTTGGAATCTAGTCCTTGTTGTTTCAATCTCTTTGCAGTAGCACTTGGAATTTGGCCTGAATCTGCTTTACCTGATTGGGATGGATCTCCCATTAGAATTAAAATCCCTGAAAATCCTATCGCGATGCAATTATCTACAAATTCTAAAATTTCCTTTTCACTCTTGTCTCTAACTCTGAGACTTACGGTAATTGGTAAACTGGGGATTTCTTTTCTTATGATTTTTCCAACTTCAATTGGAGATACCCTTTGAAACCCTAATACATTTTCAGTCAGATGAATTGCATCACATTTTTTTGAAATTATTTTTATTTTTTCTATAAATTTTTGAATCGATTCATTTGTATCTACCCCAGGTAAAATTTTAGGTGGATTAGCTTCATACCTGATTGTCATATTTTCATTTCTTTTCTTCTGGGTTAAAACCTTTGAATACCAAAACCCATATGGAATAGTAGGAAAGAACCACGATGCTATTAGATGATTTAAAATCCCGCCTTTCTAACTCTGTCAATTCTACAATCAAAAACCCTGGAAAGTATAGTTTGGCATCCATCCTTGTGGTAATTTATGGAAATGAACCAATTGTTGTAATGACTGAAAAACCAAAACATATGAAATTCCATGCCGGAGAAATTTCATTTCCTGGTGGAAAATTAGATTCTAATGATTCAGATCTTTTAGAAACTGCTTTACGTGAAACCAGTGAGGAGATTGGACTTTCGATTTCTAAAGAACAAGTAATTGGTCAATTGGAACCTGTGATTACATTAAATTCTGGCTTTTTGATTTTACCCTTTATCTCGATTGTTGATAAAATACCTGCACTTTCTGCTAATGCTGAAGTTGAAAAAATCTTCCATATTCCTCTAGAGTCATTTTTAAAAACTGAAGCAAGGGATCCTGATCCATCTCATAATCTTATTCAAGAAATGTACACATTTGAATATGAAAATCAAATCGTGTGGGGAGCTTCTGCAAGAATACTAAAACAGATTCAAGATTGCCTAAAATCCTGAGATTCATTTAAAAAGAGCTCTTCGTGCCTGAAAATCTATGGCTGCACGTAAGTCCTCTCCAAGGAAAATTCGTCTACTCAAAAAGACTAGACAAACTTCAGCAGTACCTGCATGGATTATTCTCAAAACAAAGAGAAGTGTAAGAACAAATCCAAAGCGCAGAGCTTGGAGATCAACTGATGTGGAGGTAGGATAGATATGTCTCAAGAATTAGAACGAGTTTATACAATTCCACTTGGTAAAGTAAAACTTTCACAATCCCAACATAGGGCTGTTAGAGCAATCAACATGATTAGAGAATTTGCTCAACATCACATGAAAGTTGAGACAATCAAAATAGATGAAGAATTAGCTCGTGACATATGGGCAAGAGGTGTTAGAAATCCTCCAAGAAAAGTTAGAGTTAGAATGAGTAAAACTGACGAAGGTTACGTTCTTGTTTCAAAATATGATGACGGTGCAGAATCTAAAGTAACTCCTGAAAAAGAAGCCAAAAAAGTTTCTGACAATGTAGAAGAACCTGCTAAAGAAGCACCAAAGAAAGAAGAACCTGCTAAAGAAGCACCAAAGAAAGAAGAACCTGCTAAAGAAGCACCAAAGAAAGAAGAACCTGCTAAAGAAGCACCAAAGAAAGAAGAACCTGCTAAAGAAGCACCAAAGAAAGAAGAACCTGCTAAAGAAGCACCAAAGAAAGAATAATTACTTTCAAAAAATTAAAATTTTAAAAAATCAGCTTACTCTAATTGGTACAAGTCTAATTCACAATCAATACTGCAATCTGGTGTAGCCCAATCAAGAGTATCTTTTTGTGGAATCATTCCAAGTGGATCATAGTTATCGAATTTTGTCATTCCTTGAATGGATGATAACATCACAACTTTGGATTCATCTGATGCTGAATTCATGTCAATTTGTGAATTGCTTTCATTTACAATTCCTGCACTAAGATTTGTAATTGAGTTAATTACGCCAACAGGGATGTTACTTCCTCCTACTACATACAATATTGAGCGTTTGACTGAGTTTGGTGGTGCATTACCGTATAACATTTTTAGTGAATCTCTGAGTGAATCTTCTATATTTTGTCCATCTTTACTTGTAGTTAGAATATTTGTTTGACTGGATATTTCAGATGTGCTAAGGGATTCTACAACGTGCATCATTGCAGAATTTGCAATATCATAGCATGCTTTTGGACTTAAATCTGGATTACTGTCAAGTAATGAATCGTTATCAAGTACTACAGTACATTCTGAGTTTTCTCTAACTCTTTTTAGAGCCACTCCAGAGTTGAAAATTCTATCTTTTTCATATTTGAAAGGCATGATTGCAAATGACAATAATCCTGCATCTGCCTCTTTACACATTTCTGACACTACTGGTGCCATTGCTGAGCCTGCTTTACCTGCCAAATTGCTCATTAAGATGACTGTGGAATAGCCTGAAATTTTTGATTTAATCTCATCTGCAACTTTGTAAGTTGAGCCTCTGATTAGTTGAACTGATGGATTGATTACTGAATCCGTTGAAACATGAACTGATGGAATGTCTGATGGGAAATCTTTCTTATCATTACTGATTATAAGACAATCTGAATTTAAGGAATCTTTAGCTTTTACTGCTATTTTTGAGCCTATGCCGCCCAAGCCTATTACTAACACTGGTTCTTTAACTTGAAAACTCATTTCTGATCTTATTTTCTGATTTAGATAAAAAACCTTCTTACGTTTTTTTAATCAAATTTTAGATCGAAAAAAATTAGCTTGCGATCTTACCGATCAGTCTTTTCACAGTTGCATCTGTGATTTCTACTATGTGTGATTGACCCAACTTTACATCCTCTTCAACAGCTATAGGCTTGTAAGCAAAGTTTCTGCCCTTTATCCCTTCATCTGTCATCTCATCAAATAGGACTTTGCCTTTCCATCCGATCCATTTTTGATTACTCTCCATTGATAATTTACTGATCTGTTCAAAAACTATCTTACTTCTTCTCTTAACTTCAGCGGCATCAATTTGTTCCCATTCAGCCGCATCAGTTCCTGGCCTTGCACTATATTTTGATAAATTTACAACATCCGGTTTTGTTTCATCAAGTAATGATATTGTTTTCTGGAATTCTTCTTCAGTTTCTGAAGGAAAACCCACAATGATATCTGTGGAAATAGTAAAGTCTCCAAATCTTTCTTTTACTTTATTTACAATTTCTCTATATGTTCCAGATGTATGTCCTCGTTTCATATCATTTAGTACTTTGTCACTTCCGCTTTGAACCGGAATGTGCAAAAATTTGAAAACTTTCTCATTATCAAATGAATCGATTAGTTTTTCTTTGATTCTTGGCATATACATTGGATTCATCATACCTACTCTTACCATAAAATCATCTGGAATTTCAGTAACTGCATTTACTAGTGATGGCAAGTCTGTGCCAATATCTAATCCATAACATCCATTATCTGTGGATGTTAGCCATACTTCTTTACATCCTTCTTTAATTTCTGTTTGAACTTGTCTTACAATATCTCCTAATCTGTAACTTGAAAGATCTCCTTTGGATAGCTTGGTCTGACAAAATGTACATTCACTCATACAACCACTTGCAATCTCTACGATTCCTACCGTTGGATTTAATCTGACTTTGGGAAGTCCAACTTTTGATAAATCTGAATCTTCTAGCGCAATTAGCTTTTGTCCTCCTAATGTTGAATTGATTACTTGGAGAGTTTTTCCCAATGAGTTTGGTCCTAATAGACTAGCATTTTCTGAGAATTTTTCAACCGTTTCTTTTTCTGCTTTAGGAAGACATCCTGCTACAATTAATGGCTTTGATTTTAATGAATTAATTCTATACATCATCTTGTTAGCAGTAGAATCTTTGACTGAACATGTCACTACAATATTTAGATCTGACTCTGAAGAATTATCTGCTAATGTATGACCCCCATTCAAAATTAACCCTGAAATCATTTCTGAATCTGCAAAGCTAGCAGAACATCCGTAAGCCTCTACGAAAATTTTTGCCATAATCTATCCGAATAGAGAATCGATCTCTTTGTTACTCATTAGCTTCTTTGAAACAACAAGTTCTCTGATAGTTTTCCCTGTTTTCAATGATTCTTTGAAAAGTTCTGCTGATTTTAGATATCCTATTTTTGGTGTTAACAATGTGACAATTACTGGACTATTTTCAATATCTTCACGTAATTTGTCTTTGTTGGCAGTTAGTCCATCAATTAGATTTGCAGAAAATATTGGCAAGAAATTTTTGAGCATGTCTGTTGATTCTAACATACACTTTAGCATTCCAGGAAGCATAACGTTTAGCTCAAACTGTCCACCTTGCGCTGCACATGAAACTGATGTATCATTTCCAATGATGTTAAAGCAAATCATATTCATGCATTCTGCTAAAGATGGATTTACTTTTCCAGGCATGATGGATGAACCTGCATGCACTGCTGGAATTCCTAGTTCTGCCAACCCTGCAATTGGGCCTGATGCCATTAGTCTGATGTCATTTGCAATCTTTCCAATTTCAATTGCTAAATTTCTTAAAGCACTTGACAAATTTGCAACTGCAAATTTACTTTGCAAACTATGTTGCATATCTTTTTCTGGCTTTAATGATAATTTTGAAATTTTCCCTAGTTCAGATATTGCAATTTTTCGATAACCTTTTGGAGTGTTAGCTCCAGAACCTACTGCGGTTCCTCCGAGTGCAACATTTTGTAATTCTTTTTGTGCATCGAGAATTTCATTTTTTGCTTTAGTAATTGATGTGGCATATGCTGCAAATTCGCTGCCTAGTGTTACTGGCAATGCATCCATTAGATGAGTTCTTCCAATTTTCTTAAATGATGAAAATTCTTTTGCTTTTTTAGATAATGACTTTATCAAAATATCAATAGCAGGAATTGTCTCTTTGAGGTTAATCAAAATTGCAACATGCATTGCAGTAGGATATGTATCGTTACTTGATTGTGACATGTTGACATGATCATTTGGATGTAAGAATTCGTATTGACCTTTCTTTTTATGGAGTACTTCTAGTGCTACATTTGAAATGACTTCATTTGAATTCATGTTAAATGCCGTACCTGCTCCAGAATTTATCATATCTACCACAAATTGATCAACATACTTTCCAGACAAGATTTTATCACATGCTGAAACAATTGCCTTTCCCTTCTTTGTGTCGATGGCTTTTGTCTTCATGTTTGCAATTGCTGCAGAACGCTTAATCATGACAAATGACTTTATCAAATTTTCATGGCTTTTGCTACCTGTAACATGATATTGCTTGATTGCTCTTCCTGTAAATGCTCCATAATATGCGTCTGCTGGAATTTTGACTTTTCCTAGTGAATCTTGATCTAATCTGAACTTCATGCTGACTTTACTAAATTTCCCCCATTATTCATTCTTTTTCTGTTATTTTGAAAATTTCCCCTGACCAATAATGGGAATTATTATATAGGATTCGCTAGCGCTTTGCTTTATGAATAAGCGCATTAGTATGCTCTTCACAATTGCAGCAGTAGCTGTAATGGGAGCAACCTTATTCGGAAGCACATACACAAATACCCAAATTAGTGGACAAGGACTTGACGTCAACAAATTAGATGTAGACGTACTTGAACAAATCCATCAAATGGGCGGTTTACAACTTGTAATGCCTCAAGCATTCGCAGAAACTGATTGTGGTGCATTAGAGCAAACTGGACGAACAGTCGTTGAGTTTAATTTGGAAGGTTATAGTGTTGAACTCCCAATTATGGGTGGTAAAACATACAACGCCATGACTTTTGATGGACAAGTCCCAGGACCAACATTAAGAGTTACACAAGGTGACGTTGTAAAAATGACTTTAACAATTCCAGATGATGAAGTTACTGGACACGGTAACGACATGCACGCATCACAAATGTCAGCAGGAAACTTTGAATCCGTTAATCCGGGTGAAACAAGTCAATACTGCTACATTGCTGAATCTGCTGGTGTTTTCAAATACCACTGTTCTGGTGTCAAACTAATTGGTATGGACCAACACGTTCTTTCCGGCATGTACGGAATTGCAATCGTTGATCCAATCAATGGATACAAGAAACTAATGGTAGAGAAAACCTCAGTTAGTGGTAGCGAAGTTTCATTAGATAGACAATTCTACGATGCAGACGCATTAGAGTTCCAACTCCAATACAATCAATTGTACCTAACACCTGAAGGTAACTATGATGCAGGAGCAATGTTCAAGCATCAAAACACTGCAACAGTTGTTAACGGAATGCAATTTGGTTATGTACCAAACATGGCTCATAACTTACTCGTCAATGGCGATGTAAACAAGAACATCTTTGTCGCACAACCATGGAATGGACTTGAACACAAGCAATACCAATCACAACTCTTGTTTGTTGAAAATGATCAACACGTGAGACTCTTTATCGAAAACCACGGTAACGAACCACTATTCTTCCACATTGTTGGAGAAATCTTGGACAGAGTTACCCAAGGTAACAGAGTACAATCCGCAGCAACTGAAACATGGTTACTCGGAGGTTCACAAAACATGATTGTTGACTTGGTCTTTGATGAACCAGGTGCATATGCAGCAGTAAACCATGATTATGCAGCAATTTACACTGGCGCAGCTACAGTCTTTGTAGCAGGTGACCCATTCGGCTTGAACCCAGTTCTAGTTGAGAAAGGAGTTATCCCAGCACCAGTCGCATCTTATGCATATGCTTTAGGCAATCCAAGTGATGCTGTCCCACCAATGGGAATGAACAGTATTGCTCACCCTGCACTAAACATTCACGGTTTAATGACTGATGAAGTAGCTTCTGAAATGCAAGCAAGTGGCGATTATGTCGCATTATGGGAAGTAATTCCTGTAGTAGCAGAAATCCTTACTTCTTGATATTTTAACATCTTTTTTTCTTTTTATTTTCTTAATGAATTATATTCCGCATGTCATTTTCTTTAGATATGGGATTTGAAGACTCTGTACTAATTTGTGATGAAGTCGATCCTATATTGAATAAAATTTTGATAGATAATGGTCTAAAGGTTTCATATGAACCTGAAATAACTCCTGAACAAATTCTTGAAAAAATTTCTACTTTTAATATTGTAATTGTTCGAAGCAGAACTACAATTACAAAAGAGATGATTGAGAAAGCTGATAATTGTAAAATTATTGCAAGAGTTGGAGTTGGACTAGATAATGTTGATCAAGAAGCAGCTAAAACAAAAGATATTCGCGTAATTAATGCCGTTGAAGGTGCAATGAATGCTGTAGCTGAATTAGTTTTAGGATTAATGCTATCTCTTGCAAGACAAACTGCAAGAGGTGATAGAGCAATAAGAAATGAACAATGGCTCAAAAAAGAACTAAAGGGAACAGAACTCCGAGGAAAATATTTAGGAATTATTGGTCTAGGAAATATTGGAAAAAGATTGGGAAGACTTGCTCGTGCATTAAACATGAACATTATTGGATATGATGTAATGCCAATTGATGAGGAATTTGCAAAAGAAGTTGGTTTGATGAAAGCTGATTTGAGTACACTTTTACAAAGTTCTGACTATGTCTCCATACATGTTCCACTTTTAGATTCTACATACCATCTTCTTAATGCTGAAAAAATGGCTACTATGAAAAAGACTGCAAAAATTATCAACACTTCTAGAGGTGGTGTAGTTGATGAAGATGCCCTTTACAATGCAATTAAAAATGGTAATTTGGGCGGTGCCGCTTTGGATGTGTTTGAAAAAGAACCTGCTATTGGAACTAAATTAGCCGAACTTGACAATGTAATTTTAACACCACACATTGGCGCACAAACAAAAGAGGCTCAATCTCTAGCAGCAAATGTGATTGCCGAAAAAATTATCCAGATATTACGTGGCGTAATTTAGTAGAATTTCTGCCTGAACTTTAAAAATAAGTAAAAAAGCTTGACTTTATCGTGATTAATTATCGTCTCTTCATTTTTAACGTCAATTTGGAAGTTAAAATATACAAATGAATAATTTCGCTGTAAAGGAACTATACTCGGATAAACACACATCGCTACCCAGTGTTAGTTCTTTATTGAAAATCTCGCTTGGTCTAATCTTGTTTACTATGCTTTCAACTGCCCTGGTATATGCAGAAACAATGTCTGTTGACGTTGAAGGAACTTCTTTTGATGTTGAATATACTGCTACTGGATTCACTGTAGATGATGTTGAATCTGATTCTGGATTTGGTTCGTTACTCTTTACTGTAGATGTAACTGATTCAATTGGAATTCTAAATCTTGTTTTAGAACGTTCCTTCTTAGACTCTACATTTGAAGGTGAAGATGATCCTTTCATTATAATCAATCAATTCGGTGAGGACTTAGTCTTTACAGAAACTACTACTTCTCTAAGTAGAACTTTGAATATTGAATTACCTGCAGGAACTATTGAAGTAGATGTTATAGGAACATCTTTCAATAACTCTATACTTTCTGAACCTGTAGAACCACCTGTAGTTGAAACACCAACTGTAGAACCACCTGTAGTTGAAACACCAACTGTAGAACCACCTGTAGTTGAAACACCAACTGTAGAACCACCTGTAGTTGAAACACCAACTGTAGAACCACCTGTAGTTGAAACACCAACTGTAGAACCACCTGTAGTTGAAACACCAACTGTAGAACCACCTGTGGATAACACCCCTAAAATTCAATGTGGACCTGGCACTGTTCTAAAAGATGGTGCATGTGTCCTAGATGAACGATGTGGACCTGGCACTGTTCTAAAAGATGGAGCATGTGTTCTTGATTCAACTTCACAATCATCTGGTTCTTCCAAAGGTATGGGTAAAGAATCTCTGATGGGATTTGTTGTAGCCTTTGTAATTGCTGGAATTGTTGCAGTAATTTTTGGAATAATCGCCAGAGCCAGTAAGAGTAGTAATTAATCACAAGTCAAATCTTCTGAATTCATTATCTGATCAAAATCAAATCCTGTGATTTGAGTTGTAGTTGAGTAGGGAATTACGCCAATGATTGGTGTATCTGCACGTATCACGACAATGAACTTGTTTGGATCAAGTCTAATGTCTCCACCATCAAACTCAAAGTCCAATGTCATGAAAATATGTTGTGCTGCAGATAATTCTTCAGAAGAAAATAATCCTTTTTGCACGGTTGATGAAAATGGATTAATTGTAAGAGAGTCTACTGAAAATGAACCTATATCGGTTGCATCGTAATATGTGGTTACTTGCAATTTTTCAAAACTAATCCAAAATGGCATTGCATTACAAAATTCTACATTTCCATGATTAGACATTGTAAAAAAACTAAACCGTCCTGGATTATCCCATCTATATTCTAGCTGTTGCATTCCAAATATGCTCATTCCTGAATATGCAAATGGTGCAATGATTACAATGATTGCGATGATTGTAATGATTGAATGTTTATTCAAATGGCATCATCTTCAATCATTTTTTCTTTAATGATTTTTTTGTCAAATAGATAATTGAACACTTGAGCAAAATCCTTATCAGAAATCATATCATTGACCCACCAAACCCCTACATTGTTTCTTACCCAGCTTGGCATGCTTATTTCTAAAATATTTTCTGCATTTACTTCAAATGGCACTTTAATTAATTTTGGATCAACATTCTTTTGTAATGCATCTACAAAGTAACCGTCTGGGATTTCTCCATTTATCCATCCTACGATAAATTGTTTGATTGCTCCTGGTATACAAATATTATCTGAATCAATTATTTCAAATTCCACTGTAGTTGATATTTCATTATATTCCACATCTATGAAATATTTCCCAGGTACAAATTGTTCTTTTTCAAATGGAAATGCTGCTGGAATTAAATTTTGCAATCCTCCGATCTGAATGGGGATTGCACTACTTCCTTTACCTGATTCATCTCTAATGTGAATAATTGCAGGGTTCCCTGTTACTTCAGAAACTTCAATGATATAGGATAATTTTTCACAATACTGATATGTTGTTTTTTCCATAATGATGGAAACTGTAGGTTCTGCATGGGCAGTTGGTGCAAATACTGTAAAACAAATTACAAAAATTGCTGGCAATAATATGATTTTGGATATCATTATCTTTTCTTGAAAGTCTCAATACTCAATAAAAATCTCAAAGTAATACTGAGGAATCCTTTTTAATAACTTGAGCATATCTGATTTATCGAGTTTTCTGCGGAAGCAAACTCTTCGAGTGTGTGGATTGTGAAACGCCACTCAAGAGAATTTTTACTGGTTAGCATTGCTTGGGTTTTAAAAAAATACGAACAAATCTCGGTTAACCATTATTAAAGGGGATTTTTTTAATCTCGATATGCCTAGCATTCAAGACCAAACGTGGATCAGACTATGGAAAGAGAATTCTCCTGAAATACGTGAGCGTGTAATTGGATGGCGTAAACAGAGTGCAGTCACACGTATTGACAAGCCTAGCAGATTACAAAGGGCTAGAAGATTAGGTTACAAGGCAAAACAAGGAATTATTGTTGTTAGAATGAGAGTTGGTACTGGTGGTATGAGAAAACAAAGACCTACTGGTGGTAGAAGACCAAAACATCTTGGTGTTCTTAGAATTAAAGCTGATGATGATATGAAAACTGTTGCAGAAAGAAGAGTTCTTGAGCGTTATCCTAACATGAAACTTTTAGGTTCTTACTATATCTATAAAGATGGAAAACACTATTGGTTTGAAGTTATTTTGGCAGATCCAGATCATCCTAGAATTGCTCAAGATAAAGAAATAACTAAGAGAATTCCTAGAACTGCATAAATTGAAAATTATATTTCTAGCATCTATTGCATTACTTTTTGTAATAACTCCTGTTTATGGTGGATTGCTATCTGATGCAACTGGTTTGGTGAATCGATTAGATATTGAAACTGATTTGTATTCATTTGAAGTAGAAACTGTTTCGAATTTTGACATTCCTGATTTTGAATTTGATAAAGATGAGAAAAAATTAACTCTCTACATTACTAGTGGATTGGAAAATAATTTGGGCGAAATGATAATACCTCAAAATCTTTTGGGGGGAAATCTAACCTTCTATCTTAATGGTGAAGAATATTTTCCTAAGATGAACTCAAATGAAAAAATTTCATTTATAACATTAAACTTTACGGGCTCTGGGGATAACAAATTGGATGTTTTTGGAACCACTTATCTTTCTGGTTTGTCTGAAAACATAGATGAAAAACCTACTTCAGAGTTTAGAGAATCTACTGATTATTCATTAGAACTGATAGCCTTGGCAGGGTTAGTGGTAGTTGTAGCATTTATTGTATTGATGATTAAGAAAAGAAAATAAAAAATATCCTTTTTTTAATCATAGTAATTATGGATAATGTCAAAATTGCTCTTGTTGGTGGATTTGTAATAATTGTGATATTATCGGTAACACTAGTTTTGATAAGATGATCTAGTCTTCGTTAAGTAATTTTTGAATCATTGCATCCACATGGCCTGATTGTCCAAATGACACATCCCTCAAAATTCCTTTTCTATCCACTAAAATCATTGAAGGTGTGCCTTGCAGGGCAAATTTCTCAAAGGTCTCGGCTGAATATTCTTTTGATTTCATGTAACTTTTCACTTTCTCAATGATCTGATTCTTGTATTCATCTGGCTGTGAATCAAACTCTGGAATTTGTGGATAGATAAATTCCATAATTTTCTCTTGACTGATTTCTCCGGATGTTTTTGTCAGATTGTCCATTGCTAATGGAAATGGAATTTTAAATGATAGTTTGTTTCCTTCTTGTAATTGACCGTATTGTGAAAGTGCATCTTTTGTTTCTCCAATAACTTCTCCTGTCTCTGCAAGCATTTTCAAATTATCTAGTGTATTTTTATCAAAATCCTCAAAAGCAGTAGCCAGACCTAAAACTCTAACTCCTTCATCTTTGTATTTGTTGTAGATGTTGATTGCTTCAGGAATTGCGTTCATGAAACATCCTGGGCAATTTACCTGAAAGACTTCTAACAATACGATGTGATCTTTTTCTTGATCGAAATTTGTTGGAGCTCCTTGCACCCATTCTGACACTCCGAAATTTGGCGCTTTTTCGCCTATTATTGCCTTCATGATCAATTATCGTATTTTTTCCATTAAATACATAACGCAATAAAATTTTGATTTCACTCAAGTAACCTAATATATGACTCAGAAAGTTCTAAAACGAAATGCAGGCAGTAACTGAAGAGAGATTGGCACTTTTTGCGGAAATGGAATCAAAATATGAGCAAAAAGATACCGAATATTTTGTCTCTCTTTTAGAACACCCAGATTATGTTGTAAGAACAAGAGTTGCTTGCATTTTGGTTGATTTTGGTGGAGAAGATAAAGTTCCGTATATTGCTAAAGTTTTAAAAAATGATGATAATGAATTGGTACGTCATGAGGCTGCATTTGCATTGGGTCAGATGAGCTATTCTAGTGCAATTCCTCCACTAACTGATGCCACCCTACATGATCCGAGCATGTTTGTGCGACATGAAGCTGCTATTGCTTTGGGAGTTGTTGGTTCTAAAGATGCAAAAGAGGCACTGCAAAAAGCATTAGAAGATCCGGAAGAGCCTGTAGTGGAATCTGCAGTTGTTGCATTATCTAATATTGAATTTATGGAAAAGTTAAGTAAGAATGAGGCCTTTGCAAAGTTAACAGGTGGATGAGATGAACTTTTCTTATGGAATTATAGCTATAGTTGGAATTCTTGCGGCAATATCCATTGGATTCATTGTAATGGATCCTGGAGATGTCATAGAACCCAGAATTGTTGATGCTGAAGAAAGACCTACTGCTTGTACTATGCAATGGGATCCTATGTGTGGTGTTGACGGTGAAACTTATGGAAATATGTGCATGCTGGATGCAGCTGATGTAAAATTGGATTATCAAGGTGAATGTGTCGATGCACCAATCTCTATCACTTCTTACATTATGCCAAAAACCGCTATTGCTGGTGAGACTTTACTTGTTGAAGTTGAATTTAGAGATGATGACAAGAACATAATTGATCACGTAAATTATGATATATCTGCAACCCAAAATGGTGACAGTATACTTTCCGAACCTGGTTCGCACAGACATCCTGGAATGCACACTATTCATGAAACAGCAATTCTTGATGAATCTTCAGTTGAGATTTTAGTAGTAATACAAGGTTTAGGCCATGGTGAAGATATCACTGAACCCAAGGGAATTGAAAGTACAATTAGCATAATTCCCGAATCTGTTACTGAAGCACCCGTTATGGATTTACCAATTAATGATGGTGAGGAACCTGCTCTTGAAGAGCCTATCGAAGAACCAGTTGTTGAATTAGAACCAACTATGAAAATGCCTGCACCCGGTGTTACTGGTGTTGAAGAAATGATTGTCGAATCAACCCCTGAACCTCAATCATCAACTGCAATTGTTTCAGTTCCTGTTGGTTCTGCTGTTCCAGGATGTGAGGAAACAAACGAATGTTATTTGCCTTATGAAGTCACTATATCTTCAGGTTCTTCTGTGTCTTGGATTAATGATGATTCTGCAGCACATACAGTAACTAGTGGAACTGTCACTGCAGGAATAACTGGAGTGTTTGATTCTAGTTTGTTTATGTCTGGAGCAACTTTTGAACATACATTTGATGATGCAGGAACTTTTGATTATTTCTGCATGGTCCATCCTTGGATGACTGGCAAAGTTAT
>JACKQG010000880.1_pt1 | contig 42418 bp, 38 predicted proteins | sample 8237621 | NCBI WGS metagenome assembly JACKQG01 (sample SAMN15677084, study PRJNA649215) | marine metagenome | biome: marine; feature: Black Sea; material: saline water; isolation source: suspended particulate matter (SPM) from the Black Sea western gyre | collected 2013-06-09/2013-06-10 | depth... | reverse complement strand
ATATGCTTCATGAAACGGATCGACTGACAACACGTCTGAATCATTTACTGAATTTCGTCCGCCCCTTTGATCCAAATTTCCAAAGCATTGACCTCAGAAAACTGTTGGCACGTGCAGTCCATTCCCTGCATTGGCAAATTGAAGAAAGGAATTTGAACGTCAAGATTTCTGCGGACTTGAAGTTCCCGGGCATCGAGGCTGATCCAGTTTTAATGGAGGAGGCCATATTAATTGTCTTGTCCAATGCCATAGAAGCATCCTCTAGCAACGGAACAATCGAGTGTTTTTTAGAACAAACTACTTCTCAGGAAAATATACTGATACAGACGATCTGCATCAGTGATCAGGGAGAAGGCATTCCGAATGTAAATCTCCAGCGGGTTTTTGAACAGTTTTTCACCACCCGCAATCGAGGTACAGGATTAGGACTGACAATCTGTAAGAAAATTGTGGACTTGCACCAGGGCAGTCTCGAAATCAAAAGCCATGTTGATCAAGGTACCTCAGTTTATTTACAATTTCCCGTAGCTCAGCGGAACCAAGAGGCAAACTGAGCCCCAAATCCACAACACATTCCGCAGGCTATTCCCCAAATAATTCCCCAAACTAAAAATTCCTAAGATATTTTTTAGGAGCTCTCTAAATCAATATCTGTAACTATTTAAATTTATTAATAAAAATTTATTATACTAATATTTAATTCAGGTACGGCGAATGCAGAAAGAAGAGAACATCTAAAGGAAAGGAAAACTTATGAAACTAATGATTCTGGTTGTTGTTTTGTTTTTTATGTCCATCATCTTGTTTGCTGGAGATAATGAACGTTGGGAGCGGGAAGAATATGGATCTGAAAACGAAATGCTGGAGGAAGTAAGCGAAGGCTTAGGCGTTCTGGCTTTGTGGGGTTTTGTACTGTTGAACGGCTTGTACTATTACAGCATGGTCTTCAAGCGGATTCCAAAAAATAGCAGGAAGGTCTTTCCGCAAACAGTTAAACAACCTCTGAAATGGAAAGCCAAATTTAGAAGATTTCACTATTTGGGTAATCCATTCTTGCTGGTTATTGCCTGGCTACACGGGGTGACTGCAGAGTCCAGCAATCAGTTGGTCTGGGGTGGCTGGGGAATTATGGTTTTATTGGCTTTAAGTGGTTTGATAATGAAAATTCAACGTGCTGATCAACCAGGTGCGAAAGTTACCCGGCTGCTTCACGCACAGCACTTTTTGTCAGTACTGATGATCTTTGCTTTGTGGGCAGGACATCTGCCTTTGGATTAATCGTATTTTTAGAGCATCCATGAAAATTACTGGGAAGTCTTTGGTCCTGTTGATTCTGACAGCTTTTATGCTTGCAGGATGCCCTGTTGGAGGACGTTATTTTGAGGAAGATCATGAAAGTAATGAACGTTTTCATAACGAAAATCATGAACGCAGCGAACGATCTCATAACGAAAATCATGGCATGTTTGGAGATCACGATGATTGAAAATAATAATGAGATTTAAGTTTTACCGGAAGGCCCGTTACCAGGTTTTTGGTTTTATCTTGGTACTGATGTTGAGTTTAAGCTTTGGTTTCAGAGCACAAGGGCAAACTCCAGTCAGTTCGGCAGCAAAGCAGGTTTTAGAATCCTACCTGGAAATAGTCCGGCAAGAAAAACCTGAATTTTCTGGCTTTGACGCAAAAAGTGGAGAACGTTTTTATTTTGCAGAACGGGAACATTCCAGAAAAGGAGATTCACGTTCTTGTGCGCTTTGTCATGGAGATGACCCAAAGAGCATTGGACAACACTTTACTTCCGGAAAAATGATTAAACCACTGGCTCCAGCTGCCAACATTGAACGTTTGACTGAAGTTAAAAAAATTGATAAATGGTTCCGGCGTAATTGCAAATGGACACTGGAACGAGTTTGCAGCACTGAAGAAAAAGGGCACTTTCTCACTTTTCTATACTCTTTTTGAAATGAGATAAAATGAAAAATAAGTTGATCTATATTCTCTTGTCAGCAAGCATTTTGTTCGCCAGTTCGGTCGGCATTATTTTAGCAAGTGGTGATGATGAGCGTAGCCGCAAAGGAAGTTGGCTATCTTCATGGTTTGACGATGACGATGACGATGAGCACGGAGAAAAAAAGCGGGTCAAAAATAATCGTGGAGGTTCTCCGGTATTGGCTTCTATTTCTGCCGCACCTCCGGAATTTATAGCAGAATGCGGAAGCTGTCACATGGCTTATCAACCGGAACTGCTGCCCGCCAGTTCGTGGGGTGTGATCATGGCCGGACTTGATAATCATTTTGGTGAAGATGCCACAAGTGATCTGCAAACACATCAACAGATTCTATCTCACTTGAATCGATTTTCCGCAGAAAAATCTACCAGCCGTTTGTCACGGAGAACAATAATGCGCAGTGTTGGTAATCGAGTCTATTTACGGATTTCTGACATTCCCAAGATTCGCCATGAACATGAAGAGGAATTTTCCAAAAGCTTGCTGAAACGCAAATCTATTCGCTCCATATCCAATTGCGAAGCCTGTCATATCCCTGCACCACAAGGTGAGTATGATGAAGATTATGTCCGGATTCCGCGTTAATTTCTCCGGAAAAAAGTCTAAAAAGTGGTTTTTAAAATGCCGGTAACACCAACTCTTAAAATCAAAGTTTGGGATTGGCCGACCAGGCTTTTTCATTGGTTGTTAGTGTTTTCTGTTTCAGGTGCCTGGATCAGTAGTTTTCGGGAATACTTGTTGATGGAGCATGTTTGGTTTGGGCATACTGTGGTTGGTTTGTTAGTCTTCAGGATTGTTTGGGGTTGGATTGGTAATGGATTTGCGCGATTTCGAGAATTTGTTACAGGACCGCAAATTGTTTGGGAATACGCCAAAATGCGCTTTAGGAACAAAGCACCAAGAATCTTGGGACACAATCCATTGTCCGCATGGATGACGGTTTCGTTGTTACTGGTTTTGTTGGGAATCACGCTCAGCGGAGCAGTAACACTGGCCGGAGAAGAATGGATTGGACCGCTGGCAAAATATTTCAGCATGGAACAAGGACGCTTTGCAAAAGGGATCCATGTTTGGTTATCTTACGCACTGTTAAGTCTGGTAACAATTCACGTTTTAGCCGCATTTTTGGAAAGTTTTGCACTTCGGGAAAATTTGATATTGGCGATGATATCCGGATTCAAACGCCCTCCTTTGGAAGTGGAAACTCCACTTGAAAAAGATAAATACAGTAATGGAATCAAGTCTGTTTATCCGGATGTAAAATTACAGTACTGGTTTTTATCCGGTTTCGTTTTGGTTGTTTTTGCGCTTACAGTCGGAGTATCATTTGATTATAGAACACCACTCACACAAGAAGCTCTGGCAGAACAGCAATCTCCGGAACATCAGCTTTACATGAGCGAATGCGGCAGTTGTCATTTCGGTTTTCATCCCAGCCTTTTGCCGCACCGTTCCTGGGAAAAAATGATGTCCGATTTGGAAAATCATTTCGGTGAAGACGCTTGGCTTGACGCAGAAACTACTCAAGCAATTTTGGATTATTTGGGAAAAAATGATGCAGAACATTTTCAGTCGGAAGCCTCCTTCAATTTAATGGAAAATGTGGCGGATAATGAGCTTCCACTGCGGATCACTAAAATTCCATATTGGCTTATGAAACATGAAGAAATTTCGGAACAGATCTATAAACGAAAATCTGTGCGCAGTCCTTTGAATTGCGGTGCATGCCACGGTTATGCTGAATATGGATCGTTTGAAGACGGGCATATCCGCATTCCGAAATGAGCACTTAAAGACTAATATCTGCCGTCTGACTACTGAGAATAAGTTTTTAACAAGTCAGTAAAAAATGGTTTCATTGAATAGTTAATTTCTCGAGGCTGATTAAAAATCAGGATCACTCTTGACCTTTCAGTTTATGACAATTCGAGTAAGATGAGAGTTATTAACTTATCTGAAAATGGACCTGTACCGGAAATATTGCAAAGGTTTTGCCTTCAGTTTTCCGCCTGAACGTAGAAAAAAATTAGCTATTCCAGCAACTGATGCACTTAACAAGCTGTGAAATAAAGAGATAAAAAAGGAGAAAAATGAATTCCATTCGATTAGTCCTCATTGAAGATGAGCGGCTTTTGGCACGCAGCATACATCGGTTTTTGAGTGAGCGTTACGAATGTGAATGGTTTGAAACGGTTGAGCAGGCCGTTGTTTATTTGCGCAAAGAATCGGTGGATTTGGTGATCTCTGATGTGCAATTGCCAAAAAAAAGCGGCATTGATTTACTGAACTGGGTGCTCGAAAACCAACCTCATCTGGCAGTGATTTTGGTCACTGCCTTCAGTAGTGTCAAAGAAGCAGTAGAGGCCATGCGAAAGGGGGCTTGCGATTACATGAGCAAACCACTCGATTTAGAGGCTCTTGAGTTGACTATTGAGCGCACACTAAAAAACCGGCGTTTGCAAAATGAAGTTCTTTATCACCGTCAGCAAAAATATTCCGGCAAAGGTGATTATCTGCAGTTGCCTTCACAAAAGTTTGAACAAATTGAGATGATGCTGCAGCGGTTGGTAGAGATAGAACATCAAACTGGAGAGTTGCCCTCAGTTTTGATCACTGGTGAAACCGGTACAGGAAAAGGGTCCCTTGCACGTCGTTTACATCAGCAATCGCCTCGAAGTGAGGAAGCCTTCATTGAAATTAACAGTACTGCAATTCCGGAGACAATGGTCGAAACAGAATTGTTTGGACACGAAAAAGGGGCATTCACTGGAGCAGTCGGTCAGCGTGTGGGGTTGTTTGAGTTAGCAAATGGCGGGACACTATTTCTGGATGAAATTGGGCATTTGTCACTTGGAATTCAAGCCAAATTACTCAAGGTTATTGAGGATAAAAAATTACGGCGTGTTGGCGGTAATCGGGAGATTTCTGTCAATGTGCGCGTAGTAGCAGCTACGAATGTAGGCTTGGAAGAAGCGGTAAGTCAAGGTCTTTTTAGAGATGATTTGTATCATCGTTTGGGTTTGGTTCATTTGAAATTACCTGCTTTGCGAGAAACTCCTGAAACGATCAGGGTACTTGCTGACTATTACATGCAACTCGCTTTAAGAAAATATCCGGCAAATCATACAGGTCTCTATTCTCACCCAACTAACACTGAAATTTCTCTTGGTATTTCCAGACGGGGATATGATGTGCTCTCACATTACTCCTGGCCGGGAAATATACGTGAATTGAAAAATGAAATGGAGCGCTGTGTCTTGTTTAATAGCGGAGGGAGTCTAGATTTCGAGCATCTCCAGCTCATGGTGCAAAATCAAAAACCACTTATTAAGAATCTATCTCAGTTCTCGGCAAATACCGAAACTACAAGTTCTGACGAACTGTCCCGACCTCCGTTTCAGTTACCGTCTGAAGGTTTAAGTTTGTTAAACGTGGAACCACAATTGATCGGTCAAGCAGTTTATCAAAGCTCAGGCGATTTAAATTCAGCTGCAAAGTTGTTGAAAATGACACTTGAAGAATTACGTTACCGCATTCAAAAACATGGTTTAGGAGCAGAAAATTCTCAGCTCTGGCACCATCCGCTTCCGGATGAAGGAATTTCAATTGCGGAAATTGAAAAAGATTTTTTATGCCAAGCGTTGGAGCGAACTGGAAACAACGTAACTGGTGCGGCAAGATTGTTGAATTTGAGTCGTGACCAGATGCGTTACCGTTTAGAAAAACATGATATTAATACTTGATGCTGGCGGTTATCTCTGTTTATGCCTTAATTATCAGGTAGTTGGTATGCTCTGATTCCACCTCGATCACTTCCCATGACGATTGTATCTTTCGCAAGAGCCAGACCAGTTCTAGCACGAATATTTGTTTCTGCACTCCAGAGCAAATTTCCGGTTTCGATGTTAAGCCCGACTACATGACCGCGTTGGGTGAGGAAAATCAACCGTTCACTGTCAACAACTGCTTCTCCAAGGATGTAATTGAAAGAGCCCCAGGGTATATTATACTCCCAAATTCTCTCACCATTACTTATTCGTTGTGCATGAACGATTGTATTGGCTGAACCATAATACAATATTTCCCGGTTGCCAGTAAGTGCTGGAACCCAGTTTCCAGTGTCTTTTCGCCATAAAAGATTGCCATCTTTTGTGTCTAGAGCAGTAACAAAATCCTGGTAACCGACAAATGCCACTTGTTTCTTTGCTGCAACAATAGTTTTGATGAAGCCTTCTTCTCCAAAATAAGTCCACTTCACGGTTCCATCCTGAATAGAACGGGCTTGAATGGCCATTGGGCCGCCCTCGTCTATATCCTGTTTTGGATCGAAATAACTGCCTCCGATATAGAGTGTATTACCGTATATGGAAGGTGTCTGCAGAGCGTAATAAAGCGTTTCGTGTGACCAAAGCAGAGTTCCATCTCCAGCTTTGAAAGCTAACAATTGAGCCTTACGTTCCGGCTGCATAGGCAAACCAGGACCAATTTGAGTGGTGGCAATATAGACAACTCCCTTGTGAATCAAGGGCCTTACTTGTAGCTGAAAACCAAGCTTAACGCTCCATCTGTGTCTACCGTTTATTAAATTAACTGCAGTCAATTCTGCCTTGCGTGTTCCGAAATAAACGGTTTGTTTGTCTGCAGCAAAAGCACGACTCCAGATACCGGCCTGTGGATTATAATTCCAGAGTTGTTTTCCGTTCTGTAGATCTAAGGCAAGAAGAGCCCGTCCTGAGGGGGCAGCAATTACGGTATTGTTTCGTATTAAAGGTGCCTGATCAATAGCTCCTTTTGCAGAGTATTCCCACAATAACTTCAGTTCTCTTTGTTGAAAGTGATTTGATTCAGCAATTGCAGGCGAGACCAAGAATAAGTGACCAAGCAGCCAAAACAAGAATCCTCGTTCAAATAAAATTCTATGTGATAGCTGCATGATCGGCAGTACTTAAGATAAATTACTTGAGACGTCGTCCTCTAAAGACCAGAGGTCCATCCCTGTTTTCTTCAGTGATGTCAAACGTCACAGCATTAGGCATCCTGTTGTTACGCAGGCGGGCACGCATTTTCGAGTGTCCCCAGTCGTAATCTGTTGAACCTATCTTGCTTTCTCCAAACAATGGTACTCCAGGTGGTTTAGAAAGTACGTCGCCGCCCTTCATAATGCCAGCATAAGTGGAAAGGTCCATCTCATGATATGAAACCTCACTGTTAGCAAAGTGACAACTGGAACAAGGTGCAGATGCAGGAAACCACATGCTCGGTTTTGTGAAAAGCTGCAGCACATCACGATCGAAATTCACTTGCTGACCTCCGTAAGCAAAACTTTTTAGTTCCGGAGCCCCAGCCTCAACCCAGGCACCAATTAAACCAACAGTGTTCAAATCACAGCCATATTTGTGTTTTTTGACACCATCACTACCTTGAACAGAAACCCCATTGCTTCCGATGGTGACACATGGACCGTCGCGATTGGTTTCGGTTAAATCTTCCGGCCAATTAGGCGGCATTCGATTGTTACGCAAACGAGCCCGCAGTTTAGAGTGATCCCAATCATAATTTGTGGCTCCAATTTTGTCCTGTCCAAACAGTGGCACTCCTGGTGGTTTGGTAAGAACATCTCCACCTTTCATGATCCCAGCATATGAAGTGAGATCCATTTCATGGTAGGCATTTTCAGAGTTGGCAAAGTGACAACTGGCACAGGAGCGTGCTCCCTCAAACCAGACACCGTCCTGAGTGAAGAGCGGTAAAATATCATCCTTGAAAGTGGCTGTATGCTGATCGTTATCTGATGAGGTGTATTCAAACATATCTGTTTCTGGAGCACCCGCTAAAACCCACTGTCCAATCAAATCCACAGCTTTAACACCTGCCTGTTTTTGCGCAAGTGCAGCGGTACCTGCACCCTCTCCTGCACATTCCAGATACGTCAGTAGGGCTTTGGAAATACACGCCTGTGTATCTCCCTGAGCTTGGAGCAAACCTGACCCAAAAACCAGTCCTCCCAGTGCCATGATCAATACCCGAAGTGGGCTTTTCCATCGATTCTTCATTTCTTCCTTCTTGATATAATTGGAGGATGAGTAGTCCAAATAATACACATTCCTCCCAGTTGGTGTAATGCGTTCGCTATTATCCGCCTCCCAAAAAAACGGGAACGCACTCAAGTTAGGGAACATTGGGATGTGTGTTCGCAAGCAGTGTTCCAAAGAATCAATAAAAATATTATACTGTTATTTCAGATCATTGCGGAACAAGCATGCGAAGTGTCCCCAATAATATCCTCATTATGTTGAATAAAAACGGGGGTATATGTGGGGAGCAAGTTGGGAAAATAATACAAATAAAGGAAATCACTAAAAAATTCCTATTTTGAAAAAAAATTGCATTGTTTAAATATATTTTGAGCTAATGTTAAATTTCTGAAAAACTAATTCTTATTTAATAAAACTCAAACTTCTATAAAGCTATTGATGAACGTTTTTCAGCAGAAGCATTTCAGTCAAGGTCTAACAGGTACCATAAACTCGGCTTGGTTAAGATCTCCTGCCTGGGATGCGTTTTGGATACATTCAGGATTATGGTTGACACTGCTGATGTTCACAGTTAAGAGTGCTGCTGTTCAGGAAATGTTTTATGCTGCAGGAGTTTTCCTTTTTTGGATCTCACACCGTTTTAGTTCATTTTATTTGGCCTGGGGAACTCAGGCATATCGTCCTTTGCTTAAAAAACAGCAGTGGCGTTTTATATATTTCCCGTTGCTTTTGATTTTGCTGGTTTTTGCAGCACTATTCTTGCCGCAGACTATTATAATAATACCTGTTTCTGAAAGGATAATAGGTTTGCTGCTACTTGATTTTTGCTGGGGAATCCACCACTTTTCAGCACAGCATTATGGGATATTGCGGCTCTATCATCACCGCTGGAATCCGGAGAATGCACCTTCTGCCAATCAGCAGGAGCGCTGGTATTGTTGGGGTGTTGGCGGAGGCTTGGTCTTTATTGCAGAACTGCTGCATGGCACTTCTTTTTTACAGGAGAAAAACATCCTGCCTTTGTTAACAGCAGATATGTTAATTGAAGTTCTACCGATGCTGCTGCGTTTTGGGACTCTGATTGTTATAGGAACAACGTATTTCATGATTCAGCAAGCATGGAAAAACGAATCAGGTTGGCCAAGGATTCTCTATATTTTGGGAGTTGGTGTACTGGTTAGCGCTGCATTTCAACTGGAACCAGTTCAATTTTTAATGCTGTGGACACTGCAGCATTGGTTGGTTGCAGTTGGATTGACAGCACACATGGGTAGCAATGATTTCCCTAAAAAAACTAATGAGGTGACTGTTTTATTAGAAAACAAATCAGGTCATAATACAAAGAAAGCCTGGCTGTTAGTTTTAATATTTTGTGTATTTTCAATCGTGCTGACACCTTTTTTTGAAATTGAAGCGGTATCTGCAGGTGAACGCTATAGTGAACAAGTATTGCCAATGCTGATGGAATGGCTGAATAACTCCTCGTGGCTGAGATTGCTGGTGGGCGTAGGTCTGGCAAGTGGCTTTCTACATTATTTTATGGACAGGGCCGTTTATCGTTTTTCTGATCCGGAAACACGTACTGGTGCACAACGCCTGCTGTTGGCCTGAAAATAATTCTTGGTGAAATATAAAAAGGACTTACGAAGATTAAATCCACCTTGAATTAAATGGAATTCAGTTGGTTTTAGTGTTACAAAAATTTATAAAAATATAAGTTATGAAAAAAATTGATGAAGAAGAGATAAAAGGTAGTTGGCCCAGCGCTGTAGAGGGAGAGTTGGAACACCCTGAATTTGGCTTAATTCATTTCTGGACAGGAGAACAACGTGGCCGAATTGTGGTGCGTTTCAGTTTTGAATGTCAAACTGAAGGTGAGTCTCACAAAGTGTTTTTTATTGATTTGTCTCAGGAGGGCTGGGTATTACAGCATATTTCCTCTTTTCAGTTCCAAAATTCCAAATTAAAGTTAATAAAAAGTCAATCATTCAGAGAGCAGGATGATTTGGAACAAAAATATCGGAGTATCATAGATCTCTTTCTGGAAACTCGAGAGTCAAACAGTTCATACTAAAAAATATTTTGCAGAAATTGTTTATTCAGCCTGAGATTAGCTAAAGAATAGCTGTTGTTAAAAGAATGAGGATACTGCGTGTTTGATGTAAATTATTACCATAGTTATCTTTTACTTGACTTATACCACTAAAAATTGTTAAATTATTAGCACTACCCCCCAATGAGTGCTAATTACTAAATAATCGATGGAGGCCTTCTTTTGAGGAAAAAGGTGACAGTTTTAAGGAAAAGAGTTGTTCAGGACAATTTTGATTTAAATGAACGCTCGCAGTTAGTGCTTCGAAGTATCATTGAAAATTACATTCAATCTTCTGAACCAATTGGTTCCAGGTCTCTCTCAAAATCACTAGGAGTTAAACTCTCACCGGCAACGATACGAAACATTATGTCGGATCTTGCGGATCTTGGTTTTTTGATTCAGACTCACACTTCAGCAGGACGAGTGCCTACCGACAGTGCTTACAGATTTTATGTGGACTCGTTAGCCCCCCCTGCCAGTATACCTGAACAGATTAAACAGAAATTATCTGCTGTTCCTAACGAGCATGGAACGCAGGTAGAGGAAATTTTAGCAGAGACAGTTCATCTGTTGGCAGATCTTACAAAATTTGCCTGTGTGGTGAGCACACCAAAAGCAGCAGTCAGTCGTTTACAGCGCATTGAATTGATCAAGTTAAGTGAAGATAGAATATTAGTGATCTTAGTCACCAAAGCCGGTGTAGTACGGGACAAGATTATTTTTGTCAATGAAAGTCATTCACAGAAATTTCTGAATTCTGTGACCGAGTTCCTGAATAAAAAATTCAAAGATCGTTCAATGCAGGAAATCAGAGACGAAATACATCAGAGTCTGGTTAATGATCGTAGTAGATACCACGAACTGCTGGCTCATGCTGTTAGAATAGGCAAAAAAGCTTTTGAACTGAACCAGCCAGGAGAAATGTTGATTGATGGGCAAATGAACCTTTTACTTGATTCTCATTTTCACGAACTCTCCTCAGTACGCTCATTAATAGATGCATTTGACCAGAAAAGCGCCATTCTAAAAATTCTCGATGATTCAATGAAGCAAAAAGGGGTGCATATTTTCATAGGTGTCGAAAATGACTTTAAACTGTTACAGGACTGTACATTGATCACAGCCAGCTACCGAAATAACCAGAATGTACTTGGTTCGATTGGTGTTGTTGGTCCAACAAGCATGGATTACAAACGCATTATTTCCATGGTTGATTATACAGCACATATATTATCCAAAACTATTACAGAACAATCTTACGACTGAAGCTAAAATAAGACGTCATGAGTGCAAAAAAAAAGAAAACTACTGCAGAAAAACAGCAGCAAATGAGCGAAACCAATCCGGAAAGTCGGAATCAAAAACTGGAAGAAGTGATAGAAACAGAAACTTCAGGAGAACAGTCAGAGCAACCGGATACTGAGCTAACTGGAGAGGAACTGCTGGTTGAAGAGCGCTCACGTTCGAAGAAAATGGAAGATCGGTATTTAAGGGTTAATGCTGAGTTTGATAATTATAAGAAGCGCATGATTCGAGAAAATTCTGACCGTCTTAAATATTTTAATCTTGATTTGATCAGGGAACTTTTGCCTTCTTTGGATAATCTTGAAAGGGCCATCTCTCACGCAAAAAGTGAAAACAATGATGTTGAGAGCATGATTGAGGGTCTGGAGATGGTCAATAAAATGACTCATGAAGTATTTGAAAAGTATGGAGTCTCCAGAGTTGAAACAGTTGGAGAAGTCTTTGACCCCAACATTCATCAGGCAGTAGGTGTAGTAGAATCAGACTCTATTCCGGAAAATCATGTTGTAGAGGAATGTCTGGGAGGATATCTTCTGCATGACCGTATAATCCGTCCGGCAATGGTCAGAGTGTCCGGCAAAAATTAAGTTGTTATTACAGGAAAATTATTTTTTATTTTTTTAATCAAAATTCCCACGCGTAAACAGCGAAGTTAAATCTGGGGAAGAATTCATTCAAGAACAAGGAGAAAGAATATGGGTAAAGTCATTGGCGTAGATTTAGGAACTACAAATTCATGTGTCAGTATCATGGAGGGAGGAGATCCTAAAGTTATTCAAAACGCGGAAGGCACGCGTACCACTCCATCCATGGTTGCCTTCAATGATGATGGCGAGCGTTTGATTGGTCAGATTGCAAAGCGACAAGCTGTTACAAATCCATTACGTACAATCTATTCCGTCAAACGGTTGATGGGGCAGGATATTAAATCTGCAGAAGTCAAACATACCAAAAAAATGGTGTCTTATGAAATCGTTAAAGGCAATCAAAACTTGGCATATGTAAAAGTTGATGATAAAAATTATTCGCCTCAGGAAATTTCTGCCTCCATTTTACAGAAAATGAAACAGACTGCAGAAGAATATTTGGGTGAAACTGTTACTGAAGCTGTAATTACAGTTCCAGCCTATTTCAGTGATGCTCAACGTCAGTCTACTAAAGATGCAGGTAAGATTGCAGGTCTGGATGTATTACGGATCATCAACGAACCAACAGCAGCAGCAATGGCATATGGTTTGGATAAAAAACATGATGAAAAAATTGCAGTTTTTGATTTGGGCGGCGGAACTTTTGATATATCTATTTTAGAAATTGGTGAAGGTGTTTTTGACGTGAAAGCAACCAATGGCGATACTTTTCTTGGTGGCGATGATTTTGATAATCGGCTGATCGCTTTCTTTGCAGATGAGTTCAAAAAAGAAAACGGGATTGATCTGCGTGAAGACAAGATGGCACTTCAACGACTCAGAGAGGCTGCTGAAAAGGCTAAACATGAATTGTCATCAAGTTCAGAAACCGAAGTCAATTTACCATTCATAACTGCCGATGCTGCCGGACCAAAACATCTGAACCTGAAAATTACCCGTGCTAAGTTTGAAGCGCTGGTGGACGACCTTGTTCAGCGTTGTCTTGCACCCTGTCGCAAAGCACTTAAAGACTCAGGTTGTACTTCAAAGGATATTAACGAAGTCATTCTAGTTGGTGGTATGACACGCATGCCTAAAGTGCAGGAAATGGTCAAAGACTTTTTTGGTAAGGAACCGCATAAAGGAGTAAATCCTGATGAAGTTGTAGCAATTGGTGCTGCCATTCAAGGTGGAGTACTAACCGGAGATGTAAAAGACGTTTTGTTGCTTGATGTTACTCCTCTCTCGCTTGGAATTGAAACTCTGGGTAGCGTGATGACGAGGTTAATTGAGAGAAATACCACCATCCCAACCCGTAAGAGTCAAACATTCTCTACTGCTGCAGACAATCAGCCGGCTGTGAGTATCCATGTTTTACAGGGTGAGCGGGAAATGTCACCGGACAATAAGACTCTTGGACGTTTTGAACTGGTAGGAATTCCTCCTGCACCAAGGGGAATGCCTCAAATCGAAGTGACTTTCGATATTGATGCAAACGGTATTGTTCATGTCAGTGCAAAAGATTTAGGTACAGGCAAAGAACAGACGATCAAAATTGAATCTTCAGGTGGTCTTTCTGAAGAAGAAGTTGAAAATATGGTCAATGAAGCTGAGCAGTTTGCAGATGAAGATAAGGCAAAACGCGAAAGTGTTGAAGTAAAGAATCAGGCGGAAACACTAATTTACAGTACAGAAAAATCTGTCAGTGAACTTGGTGAAAAACTGCCTGAAGAAGATAAAACTAAAATTGAAGCCTGCAGCGAGCAACTTAAAAAGAGTTTAGAAACTGATGATGTTGAAGCCATCAAGAGTGATCTTGAGGCATTAACTCAGGCTTCGCATAAAATGGCAGAAATATTATACAGTCAACAGGCAGAGCAACAGAGCGATGATTCCGGAGACGGGAACGATGACACAAGTTCCTCTGAAGGCAAGTCTGGTAAAGAAGACGAAGATATCGTTGATGCAGATTTTGAGGAAGTTAAAAAGTGAATCAGGCTCAGACTGAAAGCAAAATACACGTGCTGCGTGTATCTTTAAGAATGAACCTGTAACCCCCAACGGATTTTCATGGCAAAACGCGATTATTATGAGGTATTGGGAGTGTCCCGCAATGCTTCCGCAGACGAACTGAAAAAAGCATACCGCAAGGTTGCAATGAAGCATCATCCGGATCGAAATCCTGGTGATAGAAAAGCAGAAGATAAATTCAAGGAAGCTTCTGAGGCTTTTGAAGTTCTGGGTGACCAGGAAAAACGTTCACGTTATGATCAATTCGGCCATGCTGCAGATAGCATGGGAAGTGGTATGGGTGGCTTTAGTGCAGGTGGTGGAAGTGGTTTTGGTGATGTATTTGGAGATATTTTTAGTGAATTCTTCAGTACTTCCGGAGGGTCTGCCAGTCGTGGAGAACGTGGCTCAGATTTGCAGTATAATATGGAAATATCTTTTGACGAAGCTGTTTTTGGTTCATCAAAGGAAATTGATGTACCACGCATGGAAACCTGTGACTCATGCAGCGGTCTTGGTGCAGAATCTGAAAAAGATATAAAAATTTGTGGATCCTGCGGGGGCACAGGACAACAACGGGTTCAACAAGGGTTTTTTAGTGTGGCTACTACCTGCAGTAGTTGCAGTGGACGTGGAAAAACTATCTCAAATCCCTGTAAATCCTGTCACGGACGCACACGTGTTTCAAGAACAAAACGAATACGGGTTAATATCCCAGCGGGTGTTTCCAGCGGTTCACGAATCAAACTTACTGGAGAAGGTGAACATGGTGCAAATGGTGGCTCAAGTGGAGATCTTTACATAGTTTTGAATGTTAAAGATCATGCTATTTTTGAAAGGGACGGAGCAGATATCTTCTGCGAAGTTCCAGTCAGTTTTGCTCAGACAGCTCTTGGAACTGATCTTGAGGTTCCAACTTTAGAAGGGCAAGCACGTCTCAAAATTCCAGCCGGCACTCAAACTCATAAAATATTTCGTCTAAAAAATCAAGGAATAGCACATTTGAGAGGTGGCGGTCGTGGTGATCTGCACGTGAGGGTTGTAGTGGAAACTCCAACAAAACTGAGCACCCGTCAAAAAGAAATATTGAAGGAATTTGATGACTGCTGTGACGATGAGAGCAATCCGATTCGTGATAAATTTGTCAAATCAATCAAGAATCTTTTTTCCTGACAAAAACTTTCTTGGAAATATCATATTTTTCCTGTCAGTAATGTGCGATGATAAATTCCAAAATAATCATTCCCAGTAATTTCTTAAATTTGCAAAACAAGCAGGAGAATTAAATAATGGCAATTGCAGATTCAATTCGTGAATCCATGGAAAGGGGCTCCTGGATCCGTCAAATGTTTGAAGCTGGAGCACAACTCAAAGCCAAGTTTGGTGCAGAAAATGTGTTTGATTTCTCGCTGGGCAATCCCATCCTAGAGCCTCCTGAAGAAGTACATCAGCAACTGTTGAAACTACTTGAAAATCCGGAAAAGGGCATGCATCGTTATATGCCGAATGCCGGTTTCCCTGAGACACGTGAGTTTGTTGCCGAGATAATGCAGACAGAGACGAAACTGCCCTTCCAAAGCGGGGATGTGGTAATGTGTGTTGGAGCAGGTGGTGGTTTGAATGTAGTGCTCAAAACTTTGCTTAATCCCGGTGATGAGGTCTTGGCACTGGCTCCATATTTTGTGGAATATGGAAGCTATGTCAATAATCATGGTGGTAATTTAAGTGTAGTAAACACCACTGCTGATTTTCAACCGGATTTGGCTGCCATTGAAGACAAACTCAATCCACGAACAAAAGCCGTTATAATTAATTCTCCTAATAATCCCACAGGAGCGGTTTATCCCCAGGAGATACTCGACCAGCTTGGAGAGTTGCTGAAACGAAAAAGCTTGGAATTTGGCCATGTTATCTATCTTATTTCTGATGACATCTACCGCTATCTGGTTTTTGACGGTTTAACAAACAGCAATGCTTTTTTGAGCTATTCCAACTCAATTTTAGTTAACTCACACTCCAAAGATCTTGGGCTGCCTGGTGAAAGAATCGGTTATATTGCAGTACATCCTGAAATTGCAGAACGAGAAGAACTGCAGCAGGCACTGGTTCTTTGTAATCGTATTCTAGGTTTTGTAAATGCACCTGCAATGATGCAAAAAATTCTACCTCTCATTGGTAATGCCCGTGTTGATATCTCTGTTTATGAGAAATCCCGCAACCGAATTTTTTCAATGATCACTGAACTGGGATTTGAGGCAATCAAACCACAAGGTGCTTTTTACATTTTCCCAAAATCACCTGAAGAGGATGATGTTGCTTTTGTAAAACGAGCACAGGAAGAAAACATTTTACTTGTTCCCGGCACAGGATTTGGCGGACCTGGTCATTTCCGGATCTCACTTTGCTGTTCTACTGAAACGATTGATAATTCTCGAGCGGGATTTAAACGATTGGCCGACTATTATGGTCTCTAGTTTCTTCAAAAATTATTATGAGACAAAAAAAGTCTGGTAGACCTTTGGTTGGAGTAATCATGGGCAGCACTTCTGATTGGGAGACCATGACAGAAGCCTGTGATGTGTTGAGTGAATTAGAAATCAGTTTTGAGAAACGTGTTGTATCTGCACACCGCACACCCGAATGGATGGCAGCCTATGCGACACAGGCAGAAGAAAGAGGTTTGCAGATTATAATTGCCGGAGCCGGAGGTGCAGCACATCTTCCCGGAATGATAGCCGCACAAACTCTGCTTCCTGTAATTGGTGTTCCGGTAAAAACTTCCACTCTGAATGGACAGGACTCTCTGTTGTCGATTGTGCAAATGCCGCGTGGTGTGCCGGTTGCAACATTAGCGATTGGGGGAGCTGGTGCACATAATGCAGGCTTGCTGGCCGCACAAATACTTGCCAATAATAATCCAGAACTTCGTAAACGACTGATCCACAGGCGGGAAAGAATCCGCAGAACTGTTATGGAAGCAGAATTGCCATGAGCCCAGTTCTGGAACCCCTGCGGCCCGGCACTACAATTGGCCTTCTTGGAGGAGGGCAGTTGGCACAAATGCTGGTGCTGGCCGGTCAGGCAATGGGTTTCCGGTTTGTGGTTCTTGATCCTACTCCAGATTGCCCTGCGGCACTTGTTGGTGCAGAACAAATTACGGCAAATTATAATGACCGAGAAGCACTGGCAAAATTAGCAGATTCCTCTGCAGTTGTCACATATGAATTCGAAAATGTTGCAGCTGCTGCAGTAGCTTGGCTTGAAAATAGAGTAGCTGTTCCTCCAGGCAGTGAAATTCTTCGGATAGCTCAAAATCGTCTCCTCGAAAAACAATTCCTTGAGCAACTTAACATTCCAGTTGCACCCTTTCAAAAAATAACTTCAGCAGAAGAAATAGTTCCTGTATTAGAAACATTTGGCGAGTTGATGCTGAAGACTGTTTCTGGTGGATATGACGGAAGAGGGCAGACTCATCTTGTTGGAAAAGATCAAATTCCAGCGCCATTTTCAAAGCTGAGGCAGTTAAATGAAGAATTAGTTGCAGAACAATTTGTAAGCTTTGAAAAGGAAATATCAGTGATTGTTGCCCGTAACATTCACGGCGAAGTTTGCACTTTCCCTGTTGCAGAAAATCTCCATCAAAAAAATATACTGACCATCAGTAGAATACCTGCTAGCTTAGATTCCAGAGTGACAGAACAAGCAAATTCACTGGCAAAAAAAATTGCAGAGGGACTGGACTTGGTCGGTGTTCTCGGAGTAGAAATGTTTGTCCTAGCAGATCGAAAATTACTGGTTAACGAGTTGGCTCCACGTCCCCATAACTCCGGTCATTTTACACAAGACGCGTGTGCTACATCTCAGTTTGAACAGCATTTAAGGGCGATTGCAAACTGGCCTCTGGGTTTGACCGCTTTGAGACAACCGGCATTGATGCTCAATGTTTTGGGAGAACATTTGCCTTTGCTGCTCAAAAAATTAAAGCATTTACCGCCTGAAGCAAAACTGCACTTGTACGGAAAACAGGAATGCCGCCCGGGGCGCAAAATGGGTCATCTTAATTTTACAAACGATGTGCCTGAATTACTACTGAAACCACTGCTTGAACTGGAAATTTGGGATGAGGATCTGCTTAGAAAAATGCTTTGAACTTTCCCCCTGCTTTCTATGCAATGAGGAACAATATGTCTGATACACTGCTCTACGAAGGAAAAGCTAAAAAAATATTTTCTACTGACGATCCGGAAATAGTCCGCATTTCCTACAAAAACGACACGACTGCCTTCAATGGAGAAAAATTTGAGCAACTTGAAGGAAAGGGCCAGCTCAACAACGAAATTACGTCTTTCTTTTTTAATTATTTGGAGGAACATGGTATTTCCAGTCACTTTGTCAGAAAAATTTCTGAGACTGAACAATTGGTGCGTCGAGTGGAAATTGTACCATTGGAGGTGGTAACCCGCAACATTGTAGCCGGCTCATTGAGCAAACGTCTGGGTTGGGAAGAAGGAAGGAAATTGCCGAAACCTATTGTAGAGTTTTATTACAAAGACGATGAATTAGGTGATCCACTTCTGGCAGATGTTCATGTTCAGACTTTGGAATTGGCTACTACTTTTGAGCTGGAAAAACTGCGCAGGCAGGCACTTGAAATTAATCAGCATTTATTGGAACTGCTTGAACCACTGGGATTATTGCTGGTAGATTTTAAACTGGAATTTGGGCGTGAAGCATCTGGTTCTTTTCTGTTAGCAGATGAAATATCACCGGATACTTGCAGATTTTGGGACATGGAAACAAATGAAAAACTGGACAAAGACCGCTTTCGCCGCGATCTGGGCGGAGTGACTGCTGCTTATGCAGAGGTCTATCGTCGGTTGAATTCTAACAATTAAACTTAAACAAACTCGATAAAGATGCTCAAAGGAATTGTCACTGTTTCACTAAAACAAGATGTTTTGGATCCCCAGGGTCTTGCGGTGCAGCATTCTCTACAAAGTCTCGGTTACTCCGAAGCACAAAATGTACGTATTGGAAAATCGATAGAAATCTGGTTGGATGAAAGTGATCTTAAAAAGGCTGAATTACGTTTACGGAAAATGTGTGAAGCTTTGCTGGTAAACTCTGTGATTGAAAATTACCAGATTGAAATACTGGAGTTACCGCTTGAATTGGAGGAATGATGCGATGTGCTGTGCTCGTTTTTCCCGGGTCAAATTGTGATCATGATCTTTATAAAGCCGCTAATTCTGTTGAGGGGATGGAGGCCGAGTATATCTGGTACACTCATGATACTCTGGAAGGTTTTGACGCAGTTTTGGTGCCGGGTGGTTTTTCTTATGGTGATGCACTAAGAGCCGGTGCACTGGCTGCACGGGCGCCAGTTCACAAAGCGCTGCAGTGTGCAGCAGCATCCGGTATCCGGATACTGGGTATTTGCAATGGTTTCCAGATTCTAACAGAATGCGGTTTACTTCCTGGAGCACTGCACCGAAATTCTGGTTTACGTTTTGTTTGTGATTCTGTTTCTTTGGAGGTAAGTAATACAGAAACTTGCTTCACTACTGGTTATGCAGGCAAAACAGACCTGCCAATTCAACTGCCTATTGCACACGGTGAAGGTAATTACACTTGTGATCCTGAGACACTTCAAAAACTGGAAGAGAACGGTCAAATTGTTTTCCGATACTCGGGATCTAATCCAAACGGTTCCTTAGCTGATATTGCTGGAATCACCAACGAGACCGGTAACGTCCTCGGTATGATGCCGCATCCGGAACGTGCTATGTCAGCCTGGATGGGTAGTGCAGATGGACGAATTATTTTTGAATCATTAAGACAGTGATTCAATCCGAAATTCATAAATTCCAGTCCACTGGCAATGCGGAACCACACTGTTGTGGATTTGCACTGCAATCTTTAAAAATCGAGTAACTTCAAGCATGAATTCAACCGAACCAGACTCAAATCAAATATACCACGGACAAGTTTACCGACAAATGGGCCTCAGCGATGACGAATACAAACTTGTTGTTGAGTTGCTCGGAAGGCGTCCTAATCTCACAGAAACAGGAATATTCGGTGTGATGTGGTCAGAGCATTGTTCCTACAAAAACTCGAAACCACTGCTTTCCCGTTTTCCAGTGGATGGTCCGGAGGTGCTGCAGGGTCCCGGAGAAGGAGCAGGTGTGGTAGATATTGGTGACGGTTATGCGGTTGTTTTTAAAGTCGAAAGTCACAATCATCCATCCGCAATTGAACCATATCAGGGTGCGGCAACCGGAGTTGGTGGTATTTTACGGGATATCTTTTCGATGGGTGCACGTCCGATTGCGGTGCTCAATTCTTTACGTTTCGGACCACTCTCTAGCGGAAATTCAGATTCTAGTAAATCCAATGTCAGTCGGACACGTTATCTTTTTGGACATGTGGTGGCTGGAATTGCGGGATACGGCAACTGTATCGGCGTTCCAACTGTAGGTGGCGAAGTTTGTTTTGATGAGTGTTACAGCGGAAACCCACTGGTCAATGCCATGGGCGTGGGCATTTTACGGCATGAACAGCTTCAGCACGGTAGAGCAGAAGGGATTGGAAAATCAGTAATTTATGTGGGAGCAGCAACAGGACGAGACGGTATACACGGAGCAACATTTGCTTCGGAAGAACTCAATCAAAATTCTGATGCAAAACGTCCGGCAGTGCAGGTTGGCGACCCATTCATGGGTAAATTGTTGATTGAAGCCTGTTTGGAAGTTTATGAAAGCGGTGCGATATACAGTGTGCAGGATATGGGCGCAGCAGGATTGACTTGCTCCAGTACTGAAATGTCTGACAAAGGAGGTGTGGGCATGGAACTGAATTTGAATTTGGTGCCGCAGCGTGCAGAAAAAATGTCTGCATATGAGATCATGCTTTCCGAATCACAGGAACGAATGTTATTTGTGGCTAACCCCGGACGTGAAGAAGATATTTTTGCGATTTGCAAAAAATGGGATGTGCCGGCAGTAACAGTTGGACATCTGATTGAAGAACCAGTTTTACGGCTCAAGCATCATAGCGAAACGGTTGCGGAACTGCCTTTGAAAACGGTTTGCGGTGCAACTCCTATTTATCAGCGTGAAGCTAAAATGCCGCAGGAAGTTATTGAGCGTCAACAGCAATCCGCAATTAGCTGGGAAGTTCCGGAAGATTTGAACAGCGTTTTTGAACAGTTGATTCAAACTCCGCAGTTGGCTTCAAAATCATGGATTTATCAGCAATATGATTTCATGGTGCGAACCAACACAGCGGTGTGCCCTGGTTCAGATGCAGCTGTAGTACGAGTCGAAGGTACCGACAAAGCACTTGCTATGAGCATTGACGGTAACTCGCGTTATGTTTTTCTTGATCCAAGAACCGGTGGTAAAATTGCAGTGGCGGAAGCGGCACGGAATGTAGTTTGTTCTGGCGCTAGACCGTTAGCGATTACAGATGGTTTGAACTTCGGCAATCCGGAAAAACCGGAAATATTTTGGCAGCTAGAACAAGCTGTTTCCGGAATGGCTGAGGCATGTAATATTTTGAAATTACCTGTTACCGGAGGGAATGTTAGTCTTTATAATGAAACTGAAGGAGAAGCAATTTATCCAACTCCGGTTGTAGGTGCTGTTGGTTTGATCGAAAATAATGTCCATACAACTACGCAGTATTTCAAAAATTCCGGAGACGTTTTGTTATTGCTGGGAGAGACAAAAAATGAATTGGGAGGAAGTGCATATCAGCAGATGCAGTTGGGGAATATTTGTGGTCTGCCACCGGAACTAGATTTAAATACTGAGCAAACTTTGCAGCAAACACTGCTGGAAATAATTCGTTCCGGAATAGTGAATTCGGCACATGACCTTTCGCAGGGTGGACTGGCTTTGGTACTGTTGACTTCATGTACAGAAAACTATGGAATAGCAGTCGATTTAAAAAGCAAGTTGCGTCCTGATGTGGTTTTGTTCAGCGAATCACAATCCCGTGTTTTGCTGAGTGTTGCTCCGGAAAATGTGGAGTTGATAGATGTAGTCATGCAGAAAAAGGGAGTGCCGTGTTTCCAAATCGGCAAGGTGCTTTCTGCGGAAACGTCTGCAGCGTCCGGTACTCCTGAAGTTGGTAGCTTCGAGATTTCGTTAAATAATAATCCTGTTATCCAGGCTGATTTGCAGTCATTACGTAATTTATGGCAAAATGCAATTGGGCGGGAAATGGAACATTCGTTATAGTCGTTTTTTCAATAACTAATAATAAACTTTTTCATGTGCGGTATTTTTGGGATTTTTAATCATTCTCAAGCAGCAGAACTGAGCTATTTCGGTTTGCATTCTCTGCAGCATCGTGGACAGGAAAGCGCAGGAATTTGTATTTCTGACGGGGAACAAATACACACGCACCGTGGAACAGGACTGGTTACGGAAGCCTTCGGGCATGATCAGCATCTTCAATTGTCGGGTCACATTGGAATCGGGCATGTGCGCTACACCACTACCGGGGACAGCGGGTTACCAAATGCCCAACCACTGGTGTTTCGTTACACCGGCGGTCAGGTGGCTGTGGCACATAACGGTAACCTTGTAAATGCCGGACGCCTGCGAAATCAGTTGGAACGGCAAGGTTCTATTTTCCAGACAAACAGTGATACTGAAGTTGTGCCGCATTTCATCGCACGCTCCGGTCCTCCGATTGAACAGGCGATTCAGGATGCCTTACGTGTCATTGAAGGTGCGTATGCACTTTTATTTATGACAGAAACAAAACTTATTGCTGCCCAGGATCCGCGCGGCTTTCATCCGCTTTCTCTGGGTAAGCTGGCTGATGCATGGGTGGTTGCATCTGAAACATGTGCACTCGATGTTTGCGGTGCAGAGTTTGTACGTCAAATTGAACCTGGGGAGATGCTGGTTATAGATGCTGAGGGCCTGCATTCACAGTCATTTATGGAGCCAAGTTCACGTTCTATTTGCTCTTTTGAATACATTTATTTTGCCAGACCAGACAGTGAAATTGACGCAATCAGTGTACACACCGTACGCAAAGAACTGGGCCGGCAAATATGCCGTGAGGTACCAACTGAGGCAGATTTAGTAATTGGTGTTCCAGATTCCGGACTGGCTGCAGCAATCGGCTATGCAGAGGAGTCCGGATTACCATATGAAATGGGGATGATGAAGAACCGTTATGTGGGACGTACTTTTATCCAGCCGGATCAGGAATTACGGCGCAAAGGAGTCAGGATGAAACTGAGTGTTGTGCGCAAAGCAGTTGAAGGGAAACGGGTAGTTTTGGTTGATGACTCAATTGTACGCGGTACAACCAGTGGGCGGATTGTGGAAATACTCAAAGCAGCGGGTGCAACTGAAGTTCATATGCGTGTCACTTCACCACCAATAATGCACCCCTGCCTTTACGGTATTGATACAGCCAGAAGAATGGAACTAATTGCTGCAACCCAGACGCCGGCAGAAATTTGTCAAAAAATAGGCGCGGATTCTTTACATTTTATTTCTGCAGAGGGTTTGATTTCTGCTACTGACCGGACTGATTCCTCACCAAATCAAGGACATTGCCTGGCATGTTTTAATGGAAACTACCCTACACCAACTTCTTGAATCTGCTGACACAGCATAACTTGAATCGGATAAAATACACTTGAAAGCCTACCAAAAAGCTGGAGTAAATTTAGAAGCTGCAGATCTGGCAGTTGAAAAACTAAAGCCTTTAGCCAAACGGACTCTGCGTCCGGAAGTATTGAGCAGTCTAGGAGGATTTGGAGGTCTGTTTGCACTGGATCAAAAAAAATACAAAAACCCTGTGCTGGTTTCAGGAACCGATGGTGTTGGTACAAAACTAAAATTGGCTTTTGAGCTGGACCAGCACGAAACGATCGGTATTGATCTGGTAGCAATGTGTGTTAATGATATTTTGGTTCAGGGTGCAGAACCGCTTTTTTTTCTGGATTATTTGGCTTGCGGAAAGTTGCTTCCACAACAGGTTGAATCCGTAGTTCGTGGAATCAGTGAGGGCTGTCTCCAGTCAGGCTCTGCTTTGCTGGGAGGAGAAACAGCCGAAATGCCGGGCATGTATGAATCTGGTGAATATGACTTGGCCGGTTTTTCAGTCGGAGTTGTGGAGCGCGAAAAACTGATCGATGGAAACCGGATAGAAATCGGTGATGTTTTGCTGGGCTTAGCTTCCAGTGGAGTTCACAGCAACGGATTTTCGCTTGCACGCCAGATTGTTGAAGAGCATGAACTTGACTTGAATGATCCTTTTCAGGAAAGTACACAAACTTTGGGTGAGGTACTTTTGACGCCCACTAAGATTTATGTCAAAGCAATTTTGAATTTACTGAAAACTGTTGAAGTGAAAGGAATGTCACACATCACCGGAGGAGGTCTGCCTGGAAACGTACCGCGGATGCTTCCGGAAAAAACACCAAAAGGTTTGATTCCGGTGGCAGAAATTGAAAAAGGTGCATGGCCGGATTTGCCGGTATTTTCATTGTTAAGGAATGAAAGCGGACTTCCGGAGGAGGAATTGTTTCCAGTTTTTAATATGGGAATTGGTTTTGTGATTTGTATTCCGGAATCTGTAGAAAAAACGACTAAAGATATTTTGCAACAAAACGGAGAGAAGGTTTACCGGATCGGGCAAATTGGATCTGGAAACAAAGTGGAAGTGCAGTGGGTGTAAAAATGCGAATCGCTGTTTTTGCTTCAGGACAGGGGTCGAATTTTCTGGCCATACATGCTGCAGTCGTTGCAGGAAAATTAGCAGGAGTTTCGCTTGATTTGCTGATTTGTGACCGGCCGGAGGCACCAGTAGTAGAAGAAGTGAAGAAACGCGGTATTCCGTATTTTGTATTTAATCCACGGGATTATCCTGATAAAAATGCTTTTGAAACAGTCATAAATAAAAAGCTGGATGCAGCAAAAATAGAGCTTGTTGTCTTAGCAGGATATATGCGTCTGGTGGGACCTGTTTTGCTCGAAGAATGGGAAGGTCGTATGCTAAATCTGCACCCCTCACTGTTACCAAAATTTCCAGGAAAAGACGCAATTGGACAAGCCTGGCGGGCAGGTGCAAAAGAAACCGGCGTCACCGTACATTTTGTGGATGCAGGAATGGATACCGGCAGAATATTTTTGCAGCAGAAAGTGATAGTAGAAGCACATGATACTGTAGAAATTTTGTCTGAAAAAATTCATCAGTTGGAACATCAATTACTACCCGAAGCAATTCAAAAATTTCAGCAGGAAATATAAATGAAAATATTGGTAGTAGGTGGAGGCGGAAGAGAACATGCCATAGTCTGGAAGCTCAAAGCCAGTAATTCCGTGCACAAAATATTTTGTGCACCGGGCAATCCGGGAATTGCAGAAAGTGCAGAATGTGTTGCTTTGCAAATCAATCAAAGCACAGAATTAGCTGATTTTGCGGAAGCAAACAAAATTGATTTAACTGTGGTTGGTCCTGAAGATCCTTTAACGGACGGTATTGTAGATTATTTTGAAAAACGTAATTTGCCAATTTTTGGTCCGAATCGACAATCAGCCCTCTTAGAAGGCAGTAAGACGTATGCAAAAAAAGTGATGAAACGCTTTAACGTTCCCACTGCATCTTATTGTGAATTTGATGATTTTGCGGAAGCATTGGCCTATGTCAAAGAGCAGGGCTTGCCGATTGTGATCAAAGCAGATGGATTGGCTGCAGGAAAAGGCGTGACTGTCGCAGAAACATTGGAAGAAGCAGAAACTGCATTGCAGGCGGCCATGCTGCAGAAAATTTTTGGAGAATCCGGAACAAAGGTTGTGATCGAAGAATGTTTACTTGGCGAGGAAATGACTGTGCTGGCTTTTGTGGATGGAGTAACTGTTTTACCGATGGTACCCTCACAAGATCACAAACCTGTTTTTGATGGAGACCGTGGACCGAATACTGGAGGTATGGGAGCTTATTCTCCTGTTCCGCATTTGGAACATTGGCTGCCTGAAATAGAAAAAAGTATCATCCGTCCTGTAGCTGAAGGCTTGGCTGCAGAAGGAACTCCCTTCAGTGGAATTCTCTATACTGGTTTGATGCTGACTGAAAATGGACCGAAAGTGATTGAGTTCAATGTGCGTTTTGGAGATCCGGAAGCACAAGTTGTTTTACCTCGTTTGGAGAATGATCTGGCTGAGGTGCTGCTAGCGGTTGCTGAGCAACGCCTGCATGAAATAAATCTGAGATGGAAAGCCGGAGCATCAGTTTGTGTGATTGCAGCCGCCCCAGGTTATCCCGGCCCACCTGTCAAAGGTCTACAAATCAGCCTGCCGGAAAATCTTGTCGCTGACAGTCAGATTTTTCATGCGGGAACTACATTGCAGAAGCAACAGTTGGTTACAAACGGAGGTCGAGTTTTTGGTGTAACAGCTCAGGGAATCGACATTGAGGAAGCACGACAGCGGGCGTATTCACTTCTTGAGGGTGTAATATTTAAAGGGAAACATTTTCGCAAAGATATTGCGGCTAAGGCCTTAAACTGATTCAAGACTGGCAAACCAACTCTTTAGGGTAGGTTTAGCCCTACTAATAAAAGATTATACTCCTACCTGCAAGAGTGTTTTTTTATTCAAAAAACGATAGTAAAATCAATTCGTACAATAACTAACATTGCTAAATCCCAGTACCTGAGAAGACCTTATGAACAGTGTGGTTGACCACGAATTGATATTTCCCTATCTGCTACGTAAAGTTACCGAAAAGGCGGCTTTGGCGTCATATAACTGGATTGGACGTGGAGACAAAGAAGGCGGTGACAGTGCTGCAGTTGATGCTATGCGTGAGTCATTGCTGGAATTAAAATTAAATGGTAAAGTCGTCATCGGTGAAGGTGAAAAGGATGACGCACCTCAACTGTTCAACGGTGAAACATTTGGTAACAGGAATGCGTCTGCACAACTTGATATTGCTGTTGATCCAGTCGAGGGTACAACATTCCTGGCAGATGGACAAACCAATGCTATGGCCGTAATTGCCACAGCACCAAAAGGAACGATGTTTGATCCAGGTCCTGCATTTTACATGGAAAAATTTGCTGCTCCTGCAGAAACAAAAGGTAAGATTAAGATGGAGTGGCCAACAGCCAAAAAGCTGAAAACGGTTGCAGAATTAATTGAAAAAGATATTGAAAATTTAACAGTTTTTGTTTTAGATAAACCAAGACACCGTGGACTTGTTGAAGAAATATATCAAGCCGGAGCACGTGTTTCCTTGTATCCAGCAGGTGACATTGCCGGAGCAATAATGGCGGCAATTCCGGATACAGAAGTAGATGTGCTGATGGGTACAGGAGGAACACCGGAAGGTATAATTTCCGCAAGCGCAATCCGTGCAATGGGAGGAGAATTTCTTGGAAGAATTGATCCACAACTAGCAACTGAGCTTGTCCGTGTCAGGGATGCAGGTTTGGATACAAAACGTTGGTATGAACGTGATGAGTTGATTGGCTCAGATGATGTTCATTTTTGTGCCACTGGAATTACATCAGGCTTATTGTTCAGTGGAGTAAAACGTACAAAACATCATTTCAGGACCGAAACTCTGATTGTGACCGGTACCAGTAAAGAAATGGTGTCACTGACTAATTGGCACAATCGTTAAGATAAAATTTTAATAAATTCACAAAAAACAAAAAGTGTTTAACAGACTTCAAAAAGTATTTATTTAACAATACGAGAGTTAAATGGAGAGTAAGCCATGCCGAAAAACCGAATAGATAGACCGATTATTTTGGGGATAGTGGGAGATTCTGCCGCAGGAAAAACAACACTAGCAGGTGGAGTAGCCCAAATTTTAGGCAAAGAACAAGTTGTGACTATCTGTACAGATGACTATCATAAGTATGATCGTGCTCAACGTGCTGAAAATGGAACATCTGCGCTGGATCCGGAATGCAACTATCTTGATGTTATAGAAAATGATCTGAACAGTTTACGCAACGGTAAAGCCATCATCAAACCAGTATACAGTCATCATGATGGTACCTTCAAAGCTGCTGAATATATTGAACCGAAACCCTACATTGTAGTGGAGGGTTTGCTAGGTTACAGCACGAAGAACATGCGTAACAACTATGATGTGAAAATATATTTGGATCCTGAAGAGGAATTGCGTGTGCGCTGGAAAGTAATACGAGATACAACTAAGCGTGGTTACACAGAGGAGCAGGTATTAGCTTCTCTTGAAAAAAGGAAAAGTGACAGTCCGAATTTTATTCAACCACAACGTACCTTTGCAGATATGGTGATTCAATTTTATCAACCTGAAGGTATGGACGAAGAAGTAGGTCCAGGACTAAATGTCAGACACACTTTACGGCCGACACTACCTCACCCGGACTTGACGTCTTTGCTGGATGTAGGTTCGAAAACTGGGATTTCACTTGATCTGGCACGGGACAAAGATGGTAAACCAGTTGATATCCTTGATATTCATGGTAGTATTGAAACACATCGTGCAAGCAAACTTGAGGAATTGTTGTGGGGTTTGATTCCGGAAGCACAACATCTACGGGCAAATACACGAGCTATTGAAGAACTGGAAAAAATTAACAGTATCAGTCATCCTCTGATGTTGACCCAATTGCTGGTTGCTTATCATATGGTAAAGGCCGCTTTGGGACATCATGCAGTCTAGAAAATAGAATCTGGATCCTGTAAAATATAATTCAGGTATCAGCACATAACTCAATCTTTTAACAGTAAAATATTATAACTATGACAGCTTCACCACGCCATCAGGATATGGCAAATGCACTTCGTTTTCTGGCAGTAGATGCCGTTCAAAAAGCAAACTCAGGACACCCGGGCATGCCGATGGGAATGGCAGATGTGGCAACAGTGCTATTCACCCGTTTTTTAAATTTTAACGCAAGTGATCCGGATTGGCCGGATCGGGATCGTTTTGTCCTGTCTGCCGGACACGGCTCAATGCTGCTTTATGCTTTACTTCATTTAACCGGTTATGAAGATTTTACTCTGGACGAAATAAAAAACTTTCGGCAGTTTGGTTCAAAAACAGCGGGACATCCTGAATATGGTCATGGTGCCGGAATAGAAACTACTACCGGTCCGCTGGGACAAGGTATTGCGACTGCAGTGGGAATGGCTCTTGCGGAACGAATGCTAGCGGAAAGATTTGGCAGTGAGCTTGTTGATCACAAGACTTACGTTATTGCAGGAGACGGATGTTTGATGGAAGGAATCAGTCATGAAGCAGCTTCGTTTGCAGGAAATATGGGACTGGGTAAGCTGATAGTTTTGTTCGATGATAATGGAATCTCAATCGATGGTTCAACGGATCTTTCTGTCAACGATGATCAACTAATGCGCTTTGGAGCATGCGGATGGGATGTTTCATTCTGTGACGGCCATGATCCGGACGCAATTACTCAAGCCATCAACGGAGCTCATGAAACAAAAGATAAGCCCTCGTTGATTGCCTGTAAAACGGTAATTGGTTTTGGTTCACCCAACAAAGCAGGAACCTCTGCAACACATGGTGCCCCACTTGGTGATGCTGAAATTGCAGCAACTCGTAAAGCTTTAAACTGGCCTCATCCTGCTTTTGAAATACCTGAAGCAGTCGAAAGTGCGTGGCGCATGGTTGGTTCTATTAAGAGTGCTAAAATGGAAGCCTGGTCTAAGCGTTTGGAAGAGTCCGGACGCAAAGTTGAATTCGATCGGCTGATTTCCGGAACTTTGCCGGAAAATTGGCAAGCTCCTTTACAGGATTTTAAACGCAGTCATTCTGCAGAAAAAACAAAAATTGCATCACGCAAAGCAAGTCAGGAAACACTGCATGTATTAGCAGAGGCTATTCCGGAACTAACCGGTGGCTCTGCAGATTTAACAGGATCCAATTTAACAAAGGCCAATTCCCAAAAGCCAATAACACCAACTGATTTTTCCGGATCCTATATTTATTATGGAGTACGTGAACACGGAATGGCAGCAGCTATGAATGGGTTTGCTCTGCACGGAGGTTTCGTTCCGTATGGAGGAACATTTTTAGTTTTTGCTGATTATTGCCGTCCTGCAATACGTTTGTCTGCCTTGATGGGACTCAGGGTAATTTACGTCATGACGCATGACTCAATCGGTCTGGGCGAAGATGGTCCGACTCATCAACCTGTAGAACATCTGGCTAGTTTGCGTGCAATTCCAAATTTAAACCTATACAGACCCTGTGATGTTGTTGAAACAGCAGAATGCTGGGAGGCAGCACTGTCAACAGACGCGACTCCTTCTGTGCTTTCTCTTTCACGTCAAGGGTTATCCTGTCTGCGCACAGAATATGTAGAAGAAAATTTAAGTGCAAAAGGTGGATATGTTTTGGCAGCAGCAGTTGCTGAACGGCAGGTAACAATAATTGCTTCCGGCTCAGAAGTCTCTCTTGCACTTGAAGCCCGTGTGCAACTGGCTGAAGCTGGAATTTCAGCAGCAGTAGTATCCATGCCCTGTCTCGATTTATTTGAATCACAGGACAAAGATTACCGTCTACAGGTTGTGCCATCCGGAATTCCGGTAGTTGTAGTTGAAGCTGCCATTGAGCAGGGTTGGGGGCGTTATCTTGGTTCAGATGGAGAATTTGTTGGGATGAATAGTTTCGGTGCCTCAGCACCAATTAACGAATTATTTGAACATTTTGGAATTACTACAGAAAATGTGGTGGAGGCAGCCAAAAGAATTACTAATAATTAGGCGCCCGGAACATTAATAAAATCAAGAAAACATTTTGAGTTTATTGACCATCTGTGCGTTATTTAATTTAACTTTAAATTTGAGACTAAATTATGGCTTTAATATCTTTAAGACAATTACTGGATCATGCAGCAGAAAACAGCTATGGAGTACCAGCGTTTAATGTCAACAACATGGAGCAAATTCAGGCAATCATGAAGGCAGCAAAGGCTACTGATTCACCGGTAATCCTGCAGGCCAGTCGAGGTGCGCGTTCATATGCAGGTGATATATTTTTGCGTCACCTGTTTGATGCTGCAGTTGAAATGTATCCTGATATTCCAATTTGTATCCATCAGGATCACGGCAACAACTTCGACACATGTCTCTCAGCAATGGCAAATAATTTTACCAGCGTAATGATGGACGGCTCGCTGGAAGCTGACGCAAAAACTCCAGCTACTTATGAATATAATGTTGCAATTAGTTCTAAAGTGACAGAAGTTGCACACAAGATTGGAGTTTCTGTTGAGGGAGAACTGGGTTGTCTGGGCTCACTCGAAACAGGTGAAGGAGAGAAAGAAGACGGGCATGGTTTTGAAGGTAAATTGTCACAGGATCAACTGTTGACGGATCCGGACCAGGCTGCTGATTTTGTCCAACAGACACAGGTTGATGCGCTTGCGGTCGCTATTGGAACATCGCATGGTGCCTACAAATTCACCAGAAAACCTGATGGAGATATTCTGGCTCTGAATGTGGTCAAAGCAATAAACAAAAAACTGCCCGGCCTGCATATGGTAATGCACGGTTCAAGTTCGGTCCCACAGGAACTTCAGGACGTGATCAATGCCAATGGTGGTGAAATGCCTCAAACATGGGGTACGCCGGTAGCTGAAATTGTAGAGGGCATCAAGTATGGAGTTCGTAAAGTTAACATTGATACTGATTGCCGCATGGCTATTTCAGGTCAGATCAGAAAAGTACTTTTGGAAAATAAAGCAGAATTTGATCCGCGCAAATACACAAAACCTGCTACTGAAGCCATGCAGGTTGTTTGCGAGTCTCGTTATGAAGCTTTTGGAACTGCAGGCAATGCTTCAAAAATTAAAGTTCTTCCTCTGACTGGAATGGCTGAGCGTTACAGTTCTGGAGAGTTGGATCAAAAAATCAACTAATGTGCAGTGTTGATATACTAATAATCTAAATTTAAATGAGAAGACTATGTTAAATCAAACAGATCGTTATGCCAACTTGAGCCTGCAGGAAGAAGACCTGATTGCAGGCGGTAAGCATGTATTGTGTGCCTACAAGATGAAGCCGAAAAAAGGTTTTTTTGATTACATTGGGACTGCCGCACACTTTGCTGCAGAATCTTCTACAGGCACCAATGTAACGGTGGTTACCACCGATGATTTTACCCGTAGCCTCGATGCTCTTGTTTACGAAATTGACGAGGAAAAAGAATTAATGAAAATTGCTTACCCAGTCGATTTGTTTGATCTGAATATGATCGATGGTCGTGCAATGATAGTTTCTTTCTTAACTCTGGCAATTGGCAACAATCAGGGCATGGGTGATGTTGAGTATTCGAAAATGCTGGATTTTTATTTTCCGCCAAAATACTTGCGTCTCTATGACGGACCAGCAATGAACATCGTGGATATGTGGCGTATCTTAGGTCGGCCTCTGGAAAATGGCGGCATGGTTGTAGGCACTATCATCAAACCGAAACTGGGTTTGCGTCCAAAACAATTTGCAGATGCCTGTTACAATTTCTGGTTGGGTGGAGATTTTATTAAAAATGATGAACCACAGGGTAATCAGGTTTGGGGGCCGTTACGTGAAGTAGTGCCTCTCATTCGTGAAGCCATGGAAAGAGCACAAGAAGAAACAGGAGAGTCTAAACTGTTTTCCTTCAACATAACAGCAGATGACCACTATGAAATGCTGCGCCGCGGTGAATTTATTTTGGAAACATTTGGAGAATTGTCAGAAAATCTGGCGTTCCTTGTCGATGGTTATGTCGGTGGTCCAGGTATGATTACAACCGCACGGCGGAATTTCCCAAATCAGTTTTTGCATTACCATCGCGCAGGTCATGGTGCCGTTACTTCGGAACAGTCTGACCGTGGTTATAATATGTTGGTTCACATGAAAATGGCACGTCTGCAAGGTGCTTCAGGAATCCATACGGGTACAATGGGTTACGGTAAAATGGAAGGTGGTCCTGCTGATAAAATAATAGCCTATATGCTGGAACAAGACTCTGTTGAGGGTTTGTATTATCATCAGGAGTGGGAAGGAATGAAGGCCACTACGCCAATTATTTCCGGCGGAATGAATGCTATTCGTTTACCGGGGTTCTTCGAAAACTTAGGTCACTGCAACGTCATACAAACTTCCGGAGGCGGTGCACTGGGTCATAAAGATGGTATAGTTGCCGGAGCAATTTCCCTGCGGCAGGCTTTTCTGGCCTGGCAGTCAGGTGTTAATTTGGTGGATTATGCCAAAGAACATCATGAACTGAAGGGTGCTTTTGAAACATTTGCTGATGATGCTGACAGTATATATCCTGAATGGCGGAAAAAATTAGGACTTTGAATTTTGAAAAATAATTAAATCTTTATATGAAGCAGATAAAAATTTCTCCCTCAATTCTTTCAGCAGATTTTTCCCGTCTGGGGGATCATGTGCGGGAAGCAGAAGCTGCCGGAGTTGATTATATTCATGTGGATGTGATGGACGGACATTTTGTGCCTAATATTACAATTGGACCATTGATCGTAAAAGCCTTACGTCCGGTAACGGAACTACCGCTGGATGTGCATTTGATGATTGAAAATCCGGAGCTCTTTATTGAAGACTTTGCCAAAGCAGGTGCAGATATAATTACTGTCCACCAGGAAACATGCCCACACCTGCATCGAACCATTCAGCAAATCCATGATTTAGATGTTAAGGCTGGTGTCAGTCTCAATCCTTCCACTCCAGTCTGCACTTTAGCAGAAATAATTGCTGAAGTTGAGTTGGTACTGGTGATGTCAGTAAATCCCGGCTTTGGAGGACAGTCCTACATTTCATTATGTACAGAGAAAATACGAAAATTGCGTGCAATGTTAGACGAATGTGGTTCTGCTGCTGATTTAGAAGTCGATGGTGGAGTCAATGTCAGCACTGTTAAAGAAGTTATTGCTGCAGGAGCAAATGCTTTTGTTGCTGGTTCCGCAGTTTTTAATGACAAAAACTCTGTAGCTGAAAATGTGCGTCTGCTCCGTAATGAGTTGCTTTCTTCCTGAAGAAACACTTTATTCTAGCCAATCAAATATTGAAAAAGCTGGAACCTTGTAGAGAAAAAAGGGATAGTTAACAACAGAGATTGCCTTATTGAGTACGAGTTTTTAGCATTTCCGTGACTCCGAAGTTTTCCTATGTCAACTAATTCCTGTCTTAACATTGTAATTGCCGACAAGAACTCACTGTTGGTCAAGGGACTGACGGAGATGTTCAAGCAGGATGAGCGTTTTGATGTACGGGCAACGGCTACAGATGGAGAATTGTTTTTGCAACTGGTCGACCGTCTTAGTTTTGATGTAGGTATAATCGGCTGGAAAATGCCGTTTTCCGATGGCCGTCAGGTGCTGACAAAATTACGAGAACGAGGAAGCTCAGTACGTGTGGTTGTTTATAGTGGTGCCAATGTAGCCCATCAGGTTCGTGCATTAGGTGGAGCAGGTTTTTATTCAAAAGCAAAATCACCTGAAGGCTTGATTGAGGTGATTTCCCAAGTGGGGCAGGGAAACAGTATCTTTCCTTTTGAACCGCTTGAAGCAAAAAACACCGCCAGTCTTCCAAGTTTAACTTCAAGGGAATTGGAAATTCTTGAAATATTGACTCAAGGATACTCCAACAGGCAAATTGCGAGGAAGTTTGAAATCTCTACTAACACCGTTAAATTCCACCTGAAAAACTTATATGAAAAGGCTCAGGTGGATAACCGTACTCAAGCGGTTGCTTTTTATAACCAATTCTACAAAGAGGAATTATGACTAAAATATTTTTTATTTCGCTGGGATTACTTATTGCCGGAACACTCAACGCAGCAGAAGGGCTTCAGCCCTATTTGTTGTTTGGTGACAGTGGACAAACGGTAACAGAGACAAACAAATCTCTTTCAACAGCATTAAGTGCTACCGGATTTGAGGTGCTGGGAGAATACTCTCCAGCTGAATCTGCGGAACGTAGTGTGCTTGTTATTTCGCATCCGGAACTGCTGTCCGCTTTGGCTGCTCTGCGTCCGAGTGCCGGATTTTTTTCTGCAATCAGAATTGGCTTAATATCTGTGAATGGTCAAACCCTTATTTCGCTGCAGAATCCTGAATACTGGGGAAATGCTTATCTGCAGGATGAATATACAAAAATTGAATCGGTTGTTAACAGTTTAAAGCTCAAAATAAGTAATATTATCTTGGATACTTTCCCAAGTGCAACTCAAACTAGTGGTTATGGCTCCAGTCAGAATTTTACTCAGGATGATCTTCGTGAGTATCATTATATGTTCGGGATGCCCTACTTTGAAGATAATGTGCTGCTGGGAGAATTTGGATCACATCTGGAGGCAGTGGCTGCAATTGAAAAAAATCTAAAGACATCCACAACATGCAGCAAAGTATTTGTCCGTGACCTGCCGGGAAAAGAAGTCAGACTCTACGGAATTGCACTGAAGGGTGAAACAGGTGAAGGACAATTTGTACCAATTATTGATATTGGCGAACAAAAACATGTGACTTTTTTGCCATACGAGTTGCTGGTAACGGGCAAGCAAGTCTATATGCTCCACGGCCGATTCCGCATTGCACTCAGTTTTCCGGACCTGACGATGGGTACATTCAGTAAAATCATGTCTACTCCAGGTGAAATTGAGGACCTGCTGAGTTCGCTGACTAAGTAAGTTTTTTTAATTCTGTCTGTATCTGCTCTGTTGATGTAAAACAGAGCAGGTGCAGATCTTTACTCATTTCCAGTTTTGCTTCGCATTTATTTGCGATTCTCCTTTTTAGTCATTCCGGTTATAGCTCTTAAAAACGGAAGACTAATTCTTAATTTCCTTCTACGTAAATTTACGTCTGCCGGAAAAAAATTCAAGTAGTAAAATAAGATTGTGGTGTATTAAATTATTAATACTCATGTATTTTTAGCTGTATTTCTAACTGACCTGCATTACAGGAGGAAAAATGAGCTCTGCCATTAAAAGACATCACATTGACCTGCTTGATGAACCTGTCCTGCCAATTAATAAGCGCGGAACTGAAATTTTGCGTGATCCTCTACTGAATAAAGGCACAGGTTTTCCTGATAGTGAGCGTGATGAATTAGGAATTAGAGGATTAGTACCACCGCAAGTTGTCAGCATTGACGATCAGGTACAAAGGGTGATGGATAATTATCGGAGAAAAACCAACGATCTCGAGCGTTACATTCATCTTGAAGCACTTCATGACCGCAATGAGACTCTATATTATCGAGTACTGCTGGAACACATAGATGAACTGACACCAATCATTTATACTCCGGTGGTTGGACAAGCCTGTCAATATTTTGGACATATTTACCGCCGGACACGAGGAATGTATTTTGCGTCAAGTAACCGTGGTTATTTCAAAGAGATGGTCAACAATTGGCCTGAAGATGAAATTGATATCATCGTGATCACAGACGGCAGCCGCATCTTAGGTTTAGGTGATCTGGGCAGCAACGGAATGGGAATCCCGATAGGCAAGTTGTCGCTTTACGTTGCTTGTGCGGGTATTTATCCCTGCAAAACATTACCAGTAATGTTGGATGTGGGTACCAACAATCACGATTTACAAAACGATATTCTCTATCTGGGAGAAAAACATAATCGTTTGACGGGCCGAGAGTTTGATGAAATGGTTGAGGAATTTGTCAATGCAGTCACCAAACGCTGGCCAAAAGTTTTGATCCAGTTTGAAGATTTTACTAATGATCATGCATTCCCTTTGTTGGAACGTTACCGTAACCGGAATTTGTGTTTTAACGATGATATTCAAGGCACAGGTGCAGTGGCTTTAGCAGGTATTCTAAGTGCTTTAAGGGTAACTGGTCAATCATTGTCAGAACAACGTTTTATTTTTTTAGGAGCTGGTTCTGCTGCAGTAGGAATAGCAGACATGATTGTTTCAGGAATGGTTGAAGAAGGTTTGTGTGAAAATGAAGCAAGGAAACAGTTTTGGTTGTTCGATTCACAGGGTCTGGTAACACAAAACAGAATCGATAAATTAGCAGTACACAAAATTCCTTATGCACAAAGTTCGAAGTCAATAGACTCACTGCTTGAGGTGGTTCGTCAGGTAAAACCAACTGCGTTGATTGGGGTCAGCAAGCAGGCTGGAGCTTTTACGGAAGAAGTGATTAAAGAAATGCAGAGTCACGTTAGGCGTCCCTTGATCATGGCTCTCTCAAACCCTACCTCCAAATCAGAGTGTACTGCTGAACAAGCCTTTAAATGGACTGCAGGAAAAGTTTTGTTCGCAAGCGGGAGCCCCTTTGCTCCAGTCACCATTGAAGGTAAAGTATACGTGCCGGGACAGGGAAACAATATGTATATATTTCCGGGGGTTGGACTGGGGGCTGTTAGCTGTCACTCACGCAGTGTCACCGATAGTATGTTCTATGTTGCAGCTAAAACCCTGTCGGAACTCGTTACAAGGGAAGAATTAGAGGTAGGAAAGCTTTATCCTGATTTAAAAACAATTCGTGAAATTTCGTCACAGATCGCTGCTGCTGTCTGTAAAGTTGCTTTTGAGGAAGGATTAGCGCAGATCGAACGTCCGGAAAATATGCTGGAATATGTTAAGGAGAGAATGTACCAGCCGCACTATGTACCTTACAAGGCAGTTTGATTTAGTATATTATTAATCATATTTGCTAACATTGATACCCGCGTTAACCTGGACGTCCGTCAATCCTCGGAGCTGTGAGGATGGGAAAATAGTTCCAGAGGAAAAAGCTGAATGCAAGCATCCAAATAATTCCTGAGAGTAAAATCCAGGTGCCGTAATTTATTGGAAAAATTCCAGGTGCTGCGACACGGATTAGAGCAGAGACAAATAGTAATGCAAATGCTGTTATGGTTAACCGGGGTGGATCGAGTGGACGCCCTGCATGTCCCAGCGAGACTCTGGCCATCATGCCGAGTGTAACCATGCCGATTCCTCCGGCGGTAAATGCATGAGTGGCGAGAAAAGACAGAATACCTCCAAATTTTGAAAGGGTAGTAAGTCCGTAACCTACGACAATCCAGGCATAACCAAGATGCAGTATCCAGAGCAGAGGTGATTTCCAAACTCTCACATCATGCCAGCCGAAAAGTCGTACTGCATGCAGCAGAGCTGCTAATCCAGCCATGAATCCCAGTATTCCAGGAGATAGACTTAATATTTCTCCAGCTATCAGCAATATTGACAAGCCAACCGCTCCCCATTCCACTGGTTTCCAGATTTTGGTGGTAGCTTCCGGCAGTGCACTCTGGGTGAAAAATGGGATAACCCTTCCGCCCATCAATACTATTATTAGAATGATCAGATTCAGCATCATCGTAGTACCAAAAGCAGTCTCTGAAACTGCATAACCGAGCTGACGTAGATGCACTTCTGCATTTGCAAGAGACATCACACCCAAAACTACTAGGAATCCATAGTTTCTTACGTTTTTAGAGCGTATGATTGGTATTCCGATAACAGTCAGGACTACAGGTAAAAAGGCCCAGTCTGTAACGGCAATCAACCAATCAGGAAATAATTGAGGGAAAAAAGGAAAGATTCGTCCACAAAGCCATAAGAGAACTAATGCCGCCAGTGGTTTCCCACTCGGCATTGGCTGATTAACCCAATTGCGAACTGCAGTAAGTAGAAAACCGGCAATGACTGCAGTTGCATAACCGAAAAGCATTTCGTGACTGTGCCAGCTGGTTGGATCATAGTAATTGGGAAGTGCTGCTCCCCAGCTGTAGCTGATAATCCGTAAAAGCATCATTAAAACTGCAGACAGTCCTGCCAGCAAAAAAAATGGGCGGAAACCTAACCCAAGAACTGCCATATTATTCACGGCGTTCCCCAATTTTTTCATCTGGTCTGGTAACTTCGCTGATACGTACGCCAAAACGCTCATTAACTACTACTATCTCTCCACGTGCCATCAATCTGTTGCCCACAACAATATCCATTGGTTCTCCAACTACTTTATCGAACTCAACTATGGTGCCTTTCTTCAAGTTCAAAACATCTTGTACAGTTTTCTTGGTTCGTCCAATTTCGACGTTGATCAACAAAGGAACATCTTCAATAAATTTAATATGATGAAAAATTTCTTCAATTTCCGGTTCTAAACCTAACATCAAATTTTCCTCTGCAATTGGTTATAATTCATGGTGATAACATTACAAATATCAGCAAGTCAATGATAATTTGGTTCGCCGTATTTGCAGACAGCAGACAGGTCTGGAGTATTGATCATTTGTTAGAATAGAAAGTCAATGCTGTTTCAGTCCTGCAACACACTAGTACATTAGAGTAGTTTATACATTCACAAGAATAAAGATCTGTGCAGATTATATGCCTCTCCCTGAACTATCAGCCGCCACTCAAACAAGATTGTTCATGATGTATCTTTTGCGGTCAGCAGTATTGCTTCCCATGTAGAAGTTAAGCAGTTCCGGAATCTCATGAGTATGTTCGACTCCAACTGGAACCGCCCGCATGTTATTGCCAATAAACTGGCCGAATTCTTTTGGAGATATTTCACCAAGTCCCTTAAAGCGGGTGATCTCAAAATGAGTTCCTTTTTGCAATTTTTCTGAGGCCATATTTTTTTCTACTTCGTTATAACAATATTGTGTTAATTTCTGGTTTCGTACACGAAATAGCGGTGTTTCAAGAATGTATATGTGGCCCTGTAATACCAGCGGCTCGTAAAACTGTAAAAAGAAAGTCAGCAGCAAATTACGGATGTGCAGGCCGTCTACATCAGCATCAGTTGCAATAACAACTTTGTTGTAACGCAGATCATCAAGTGAGTCCTCAATCCCGAGGGCTTTCATGACGTTGTACAGTTCAAGGTTTTTGTAAATGGCTTCTTTACGCAGTCCATGACAATTGAGCGGCTTTCCTTTGAGACAAAAAACGGCCTGAGTATAAACGTCCCGCGCACTGATCATACTCCCACCGGCAGACATTCCTTCTGTAATAAAAACTGTGCTGTCTTCCGCCTTTTCGTTTTTGTCACCTAAATGAAATTTGCAGTCCTTGAGATTTGGAATTGTCAGTGCAGATTTTCTTGCATTTTCTCTGGCAGCTTTTTTAACATTACTCAGTTCCTTGCGGATGCGCTCATTGGCCTGAATCTTTTGTTTGAGTGGTTCTGCTACTGCGGGGTTTTTGTAGAGGAAATCTACAAATGTATCGCGAACCAGCGGCATCAGCCATGAACGCAAATCAGAGTTGCCTAACTTGTTTTTTGTCTGAGACTCAAACACCGGTTCCTGGACCTTGATGGCCACGGCACCGACAAGTCCGTCTCTGATATCCGGACCCTCAAAACTAGAGTTAAAAAACTGATTTACGCCCTTGAGAATTCCTTCCCGAAATGCTGAAAGGTGTGTGCCCCCGTCGTTAGTGTGGTGCCCGTTTACATAGCTGAAATATTCTTCACCATAACGTTCTGTATGTGTCAATGCAATCTCTAACTGGGTATTTTGACAGTGTACAATCTCATAAAGATTGGCATCATTTACCTCTTCCTGCAGCAGATCCAGTAAGCCGTTTTCAGATTTAAATTTTTCTCCATTGAGAGTAATCGTCAGCTTTCTGTTGAGGTAAGCATAGTTCCAGAGTTGTTTGCGGATAGTGCCGAGGTCATAGCTGTAATTTGGAAAAAGTTTTGCGTCCGGAGTAAAGCTGATTTTTGTTCCGTTGCTTTCATTTGTATCATTTGCAAGAGGCTGAATTATTAATTCTCCGGATTTAAACTGGGCAGAAAGTAATTTTTTTTCGCGGAAAGAGGTTACTTCAAAATGCTCTGAAAGTGCATTGACTGCTTTTGTGCCAACTCCATTCAGGCCTACGCTGAATTGAAAAACCTCATCATTATATTTTGCGCCGGTGTTGATAATTGAAACACACTCCACCACCTTCCCTAAAGGAATACCGCGGCCAAAATCACGAATATCGACTACTCCATTTTCGATGTGAATGTCGATACGTTTCCCGAAACCCATGATAAATTCGTCAATGGAGTTATCTACAATTTCTTTAAGTAATACGTATATACCATCGCTGGGGTGAGAACCGTTTCCTAAACGGCCAATATACATGCCTGGACGTAAACGGATATGTTCAAGGGATGAAAGCGTGAGAATTTTGCTTTCGTCATAAACGATCTCTTTTACTGGGGTCATTGTCTTTCCATGACTGATTAGCATTCAATTGCATCTTCTCTTCTATCCAAAAGAGAGATTTGCCGGTAATCTGAAAGCAAAAAAACCGGTTGTACTCTTATTACACTATAAGCAATCACAAGGGTTTTGTCAAAATTTGCTATCAATGAAAATAATAGCTTCTGAAAATTTCTATTTGTAATTGCACAAAATGTCTCTATTAATCAAAAATTATGCTGGAAAATTCTGTTGAGACAAATTTCCAATTGTATTCAAATTGTAAATGCTATTGACAATCAGCATAATTTATTCGGAGGGGACAGTAATGGCAATGAGGTCGATGTTATTGCAGAATGGGAAGCAATAATAAAACCAATTGAAATCAAATCCGGAAAAACTTTGACATCAGAGTCATTTTCTGGATTAAAAAATGGATGGACTTGGCAAAAAAAACAGACGAATCTCCCACTCTCATTTGCGGTGGAAAAGAAAAATATATGCAGTATGGAATTCAAGTGAAAGGTTGGAAAAAAGTGTAAATATTGAATAAAGCCACATTTCATAATTTGACATCAAGGAGAGCATAGGCTATCCTCTACGGTATTAACACTAAATGTACCTCAACAGACTAAGATTTAACTTCAACAACAATTTCCGTTGACATAAAGCACTCATGAAATCTTTGATTGAAGATTTGCAAACTCCAAAACACAATCTAAATGATTTCTTTGAATTGACTAAAAGAGTCTTGAATTACTTGCCAGATGTAATTTCAGAAACCAGAGAAGTCAATGGTTATTTGATATTGACTTCTTCAATCGCTGGAACCATAAAATATGCTCGCCCAATTAACAAACAATTATTCATTTTTAAAAACAAAGATTTTGAAAGGGAATTTAATAAGTTTGGAAATATTCTAAAAACAATTAAAAGAAAAAAATTCCAAAATCCAATTCATGAATATGAAATAATTGATAAAATTGCTTATACGATACAGCAATCTGTTGGCATTGGTTTAGATTTTCTCAGTAATCCTAATAGTGCCAGAAAACATGTTGGAAATCGCTTTGAGGAGCTCATTCGATTAAGGGCATCTCTAAAAACCCATTTTGATTGAATTTTCTTAAATAATGTTTGTATAAC